>UOFN01000058.1_pt1 | contig 21961 bp, 19 predicted proteins | sample 1990111 | NCBI WGS metagenome assembly UOFN01 (sample SAMEA4728526, study PRJEB27164) | hydrothermal vent metagenome | biome: marine basaltic hydrothermal vent biome; feature: marine hydrothermal vent; material: mineral | place: Pacific Ocean | collected 2011-06-14/2011-07-23 | depth 1741 m | reverse complement strand
GGTTCCAGCAGCAGTGCTGAATGCTAATCTGGCGAATCTCTATCTCAATCCGAATAACTCCCCATCGCCTGGTTCGCTCGGTATCAATTTGTCGCAAGTGCTGATTACACCGACAATTTCATACAAGATAAATGCTAATCACTCGGTTGGTTTTGCTCCAGTAATTGCTTATCAGCGCTTCCGTGCCTTTGGTCTGGGTCTTTTCCAGGCATTTTCCAACGATCCCGGTAATGTAACTAACAATGGTGACGACGAATCTTGGGGGTATGGTGCTCGTGTCGGTTATCAGGGCACTTTCGGCATGTTCTCGGTCGGTGCCTCATATACCAGTAAACTGAATATGGAAGCTTTTGACAAATATGCCGGGCTGTTTGCTGAGAAAGGTGATTTCGATATCCCTTCGACCTACGGAGTCGGTATTGCCATACATCCGACATCCAGTCTGACCATTGCAGTAGATGCCACCCGTATCAACTACAGTGATGTTGCCGCAATCAATAATGCTGGTCCGACCGCTAATGAATTTCTTAACGGATTTGCCACTGCACTAATAACCGGTGGTGGAGCGAGCCTGACCAATGCGCTTGGTAAGAATGATGGCTGGGGTTTCGGCTGGGATGATATCAACATAATCAAGGTCGGTGTTAACTACATGTATAACAGCAAGTGGACATTCCGCGCCGGTTACAACTATTCTGAATCGCCCTATGACAATGATCAGGCACTGTTTAATATTATCGCTCCTGCGATTGTTCAGAAACATGCAACGGTAGGCTTTACTTATAGTCCAAGTCCAACGTCTGAGCTTACCATGGCCTACATGCATGCATTCCGTGAGAGCCTGAATTACAACTACAACGGGACGGGTGGTTTTACAGGGTTTGGTTATTCCGCTTCACAAGCCATGTCTCAGAACGCTATCGAAGCCAGCTATGCCTGGAAGTTCTAAGTGGTATTGACGGAAAAGGGCCGTGATATCACGGCCCTTTTTTGTACAAGATATGCGGTCGAATTTTTTACAAGTGTTGTTTAGACTCCCTCGCGGAGCAAAAAATCAAGGATCAAGGAGAGAAGGATGATTAACATTAAACGGTTGTTTTCGGTATTCATGCTGGCTGGAATGGCCCTGCTGCCAATATCTGGCGCAGTGCAGGCAGCGGAAAAATTCAAACCTTTTGTGCTGGCATCAAAGAGTAATGGTGACTTTGCTGCGGTGGTTAATGAAACGCGCGACAAGTTGACGGCTGAAGGTTTCAAGGTGCTTGGCGAATACACGCCCTACGAGAACGTGCATGTTGCAAATGCCACCATCATTATTGTGACCAACGATGAACTGATCAAGGCCGCCGGTATGTCCAAGATGGGTGGGTTTGCAGCGCCATGGCGTATTGCGATCACCAAGTCGGGCGACGAAGTGCAGGTGTCTTATCCAAACCCGATCTATATTGCCAAGGGTTATCACCTGAAGACGGATCTGGAAGGTGTCAGTGATGCACTCAGGCGTTCGCTGGGCGCGGCTGAGACTTTTGGTTCCAGGAAAGGTCTGTCAGCACGCAAGCTGCGCAAGTACCACTACACCTTTGGTATGGAGTACTTCGGGGATAACTATGAACTGGCTGAGTATGACAGCCACCAGCAGGCTCTGGCAGCCGTCGAGAAGAACCTGGCAGCCGGTACTGCTGGTGTGACCAAGGTCTATCGTCTCGATCTGCCAAAGGGCGGCACCGTGTTCGGTGTTGCACTCAAGGCAGGAGAGGGTGGTAATGAGAAAATGGACGACACCTGGGTCATGAGTAACATTGATTTTGAAGATCCCAGATCTACGGCCTATCTGCCGTACGAGATGCTAGTTGTGGGTAACGAGGTCATCGCCCTGCATTTGCGCTTCCGTATGGCATTGCTCCGCCCGGATCTCAAGATGATGGGCAAGAACAGTTTCATGAATGTTATGCCTACCCCGAAAGCGGTTGAGAAAGCACTCACCGCCGCCGCAGGTGGCGAGTAGTGATCTGACCGGGTAGCCGTCAGGTACACACTGGAAACCCCTGCTTGCAGGGGTTTTTTATGTCTGCTACTTCAATTTTTTCAGCACGAGGTCGCTACAAGGTGACGGTTGCCAGATGGCGTAAGCAGGTCTTTCACAGGGAAGAGCAAATTTATTATGAAACCCAGTATTTTACGTAACCTTTTGATTGCCAGTCTGGCCTTCGGCCTGACAATTGGTGCGGTGTTCCCCTTCTTCGCGGAGTTCTTTGTCGAGATTGAAGAAGGTATGTTCGTCTGGTTTGCCAGCAGTTGTTTGATTGCGGGTGCTCTGATCGGAGTTGGTAACTACTGGTTGGTCAATGTCATTTTGCTGAAGCGACTGAAACGTATTTCAGAAATCGCCAATGCAATCAGCCAGAACGATGTGTCGCACGAGTGCGACATGCAAAGCGATGACATGATTGGCGAGATCATCGATGCGTTTAACCAGATGGCTGAAAACTTGCGGAATATGATTGGTCAGATCAGCGGAGCGACCACTCAGCTGGCCGCCGCTGCCGAAGAGACTTCGACCATTACCGACGAAACCAGTCGCGGTGTTCAACAACAGCAGGCCGAGATTGACAGTATTGCTTCGGCAATGGGTGAAATGAATTCAACCGTACAGGAAGTGGCACGTAATGCCGCCGAGGCATCAAAAGCTGCCGATACGGCAGACAGCGATGCCAGGTCTGGCGCGTTGGTGGCGACCCAGGCGATAGGCGGTATTGATTGCCTGCTTGGCGAAGTTGATTCAGCTGCCCAGGTTATCCGCAATCTTCAGGAGGAAAGCGAGAACATCGGATCGGTGCTGGATGTGATTCGCGGAATTGCTGAACAGACCAATCTGCTGGCGCTGAATGCGGCTATTGAGGCGGCGCGTGCCGGTGAACAGGGCCGCGGATTCGCGGTGGTGGCGGACGAAGTGCGTACCTTGGCGAGCCGCACCCAGAAGTCGACTCAGGAAATACACGATATGATCCAGCGCCTGCAAGACGGTGCGGGTAATGCAGTGAAAGTGATGGAAAGTGCGCAGGGACAAGCACAAAACAGTTCTGATCTGGTTGAAAAAGCCGCTGAATCGCTGGCATTGATTGCCGGATCGGTTTCTAACATCAATGATATGAACACCATGATTGCCAGTGCAGCGGAAGAACAAAGCGCCGTGGCAGCCGAAATGCAGGCCAATATGAACAGCATTCGAGAAGTGTCGGATCGTTCGGCATCCGGGGCGCAGCAAACGGCTCAGGCGAGTGAAGAGCTGGCCCGCCTTGCCTCTGAGCAGCAGGCTCTGATGGCACAGTTCAAGATATAATCCTGCCGTTTAACAATTCAGGCAAGAAAGCCGGACAGGCAATTGTCCGGCTTTTTTTATGCGGCTTTCTGCTGTATGGTTCGCGCCCCGATCAATAAATTTTATTGGCTCAAAAAAATGTCAGATCGAAGATTGCAGGTTTTTCATACAGTTGCTCGTCTTTTGAGTTTCACCAAAGCGGCAGAAACCCTGCATATGACGCAGCCTGCAGTGACTTTTCAGGTACGTCAGCTTGAAGAACAGTTCAATACCCGCCTGTTTGACCGTACTCATAATCGCATCAGCCTGACCGAGGCCGGCAAGCGAGTGTTCGAATTCTCGGGTCAAATCTTTGAGCTGTATTCGGAGATGGAGAATGCAGTCAAGGACATGACGGGTGACGTCAGCGGTGTGCTGATGATCGGAGCCAGCACCACCATTGCAGAATATATGCTCCCCGCGCTGCTGGGCGATTTCAAAAAGAAATATCCTGACGTTAATGTTCAGCTCAAGGTGTCGAACTCTGACGGCATTGTGCACATGGTCGAAAACAATGTGATCGATCTGGGTGTGGTTGAATCGCCGGTGATGAATAAAAACCTGGTGGTAGAAATGTGCCGCATGGATGAGTTGGTAGCCGTTGTATCACCCTCACACCAGCTTGCCGGGCGCGGTGCTGTTGGCATAGCAGACTTGCTGGAATATCCGTACATCTGTCGTGAAGAAGGTTCCGGTACGCGCGAGGTGATTGCCGAGTACATGAATGGCCTGGGTATAGCGCCGGGTCAGATACACCTTTCCATGGAGCTGGGCAGTCCGGAGTCGATCAAGGGTGCAGTGGAAGCCGGCATGGGTGTATCGATTGTATCGCTGGCGACGATCCAGAAAGAACTCAAGCTGGATACGCTCGTCAAGCTTACCCTTGAACCTGCACTGGAACGGCCATTTTCCTTTGTTCACCAAAAGCAGAAATTCCGTCACCGTGCCATGGATGAGCTGCTGGAGTTTGCAAGAAGTTACTGCAAAACACACCCTGACGTTGTATAAAACAACGTATGGATTCTGAGCAGCAGAAAGCACTTCTCGACACACTGGAAAAACTCTCGCCGACGGATCAGTCGGCAGTCAGTCGTTTTGCCGGGTTTCTTCTCAGCAACGCATCCGGTTTTACCCTGCCTTCAGTAGATTTGCCCGCGAAGGTGGACGAACCTCCGGCTGAAATCCCCGAACCCGAACATATTCCTGCACCTGAAGATGAACGCGTCATCGCCGCACTCAAACGTTTGTCGAAGACCTATCATATGCTGAGCAAGAACAAGACGCTCGGGATGACGTCTACATTGATGACACAGCACATCATGCAAAGACGCGAGGCCAGCGAAGTGATTGCCGAGCTGGAGCGTGTATTTCAGGAAGAATACGAAGCACTCAAGCAAGGCGGAGACTGAGGATGGAGCTTGTCCGGCAGTGGTTTCAGCGCCATTTCTCGGATCCCCAGGTCGTCATTCTGGCGCTGGTGTTGTTGCTGGGTTTCGTGGTGGTTATCACCATGGGCAAGATGCTGGCTCCGGTGCTGGCCGCTCTGGTGTTGTCCTACCTGCTGGAAGGCATCGTGGTTGCCTTGAAGCGATTCGGTGCGCCGCGACTGATTGCAGTCGTGCTGGTGTTTCTGGTCTTCATTGTGGCATTGGTATTTGCGCTGCTTGGTCTGCTCCCGAAGCTGTCTTATCAGGTGACGCAGTTGTTCCAGCAGCTTCCCAATATTGTTGGCAAGGGACAAGACGCCATGCTGCACTTGCCGGAGCGTTATCCTGGTCTGGTGAGTGAAGCGCAGGTTGCTGACCTGATGGATGTTATTCGTGCCGAACTGGCCGGTCTTGGTCAGCGCGTGGTGTCGATGTCCATGGCATCGGTGATCGGCATTATGACAATAATGGTTTATCTGGTGTTGGTGCCGTTACTGGTGTTCTTCTTCCTCAAGGATAAACAGCGCATCACAGATTGGCTGCAAGGTTACCTGCCAAAAGAGCGTGCTTTGACTACTCAGGTCTGGCAGGACGTTAATGTGCAGATTGCCAATTACGTGCGTGGCAAAATCTGGGAGATTCTCGCGGTAGGTAGCGTTAGCTATATCACCTTTGTTGCGATGGGACTGCAATACGCCGTGTTGCTTTCGACGCTGGTCGGTTTGTCGGTGGTTATTCCGTACATTGGTGCAGCGGCGGTGACCTTGCCGATTGCCGCGATTGCATTTTTCCAGTGGGGCTGGAGCAGCGATTTCTGGTACCTCATGCTGGCCTATACAGTTATTCAGGCAATCGATGGCAATGTGCTGGTGCCGCTGCTGTTTTCTGAAGTTGTTAACCTGCACCCGGTCGCAATCATTCTCGCGGTGTTGGTGTTTGGCGGTATATGGGGTTTCTGGGGCGTGTTTTTTGCGATTCCGTTGGCAACGCTGGTGCAGGCCGTACTCAGGGCCTGGCCGAATAAACCCTTGCCCGAAACCGATGTTGCTGCGACTTAGCGCAGCAGGCTTCTACAGTACGTCGGAGGCGTAGTCTGCCAGACGTGACCGTTCTCCACGGGTGAGAATGATATGCCCGCTGTGTGCCCAGTTCTTGAAACGATCAACCACGTAGGTAAGACCGGAACTGGTTTCGGTGATATAGGGTGTGTCGATTTGTGCCACATTGCCCAGGCAAATCACCTTGGTTCCCGGTCCTGCGCGCGTCACCAGCGTTTTCATCTGCTTGGGTGTGAGGTTCTGCGCCTCGTCGAGAATCAGGTACTTGTTCAGGAAGGTGCGTCCGCGCATGAAATTCATTGAACGGATCTTGATGCGATTACTGAGCAGATCGTTGGTGGCAGCACGGCCCCAGTCGCCACCCACATCGGAGCGGGTCAGGACTTCGAGATTATCCATCAGTGCACCCATCCAGGGTGTCATCTTTTCTTCTTCAGTACCTGGCAGGAAGCCGATGTCTTCGCCAACCGGCACCGTGACACGGGTCATGATAATTTCCTTGTAGCGGTTTTCTTCCAGCGTCTGGGTCAGGCCGGCCGCCAGTGCCAGCAGCGTTTTACCGGTGCCGGCCGTCCCGACCAGACTGACAAAATCTACCTCCGGATCCATCAGCAGGTTGAGCGCAAAATTTTGTTCCCGGTTACGTGCGCTGATGCCCCATACCGTATGTCGTGAGCCGCGGTAATCGATGGCAGTTTCCAGCGTGGCATTCTCATCACCGACTTCGCGCACCAGTGCTTCGAAGCCCTGCTCACCGGGGATATAAACACATTCGTTGACTTTCCATGATTCCACCAGTGGCCCGTGCATGCGGTAATAATTTCGTCCGTCTTTTTGCCAGGACTCAAGCGTGTCACTGTGTGCCTGCCAGAAATCTTCCGGTAATTTTGTGATGCCGGGGTAGAGCAGATTGACGTCTTCAAGAACCTGATCGTTGAAGTAGTCTTCGGCAATGATGCCCAGCACGGCCGCTTTGATGCGCAGGTTGATGTCCTTGGACACCAGCGACACTGTAACGTCCGGGTGTTCGTTCTGAAGCGCCAGTGCGGTGCTGAGGATGCTGTTGTCCGGGCGATTACCCGGGAGCACGTCAGGCAGGGCGGCATTCAGGGTGTGGGTCTGAAAAAACAGCCGCCCGGTTTGTTCCTGTTCAGGTTCTTCGAGCATTCCGCGCGTGTTGAGCGGGATTCCCAGTTCGATTTGCTCAGTTGAAATATCGCGTATCAGTTCGTCGATGAAGCGGCTGACCTGACGTACATTGCGTGCGACTTCCGAAACCCCTTTCTTGCCGGCGTCCATTTCTTCCAGTACCACCATGGGCAGAAAGACATCGTGTTCCTTGAAGCGGAACAGTGCGGTGGGGTCGTGCATCAGCACGTTGGTGTCGAGAATAAAAAGGCGCTTGGCGGAAGAATCGGTCTGCTTCATGATTTCGATGCGCGGTTTAGTTCACGCACGGCTTCGAGTACATCTTCAACGTGACCGTCGACCTTGACCTTGCGCCACTCACGGCGCAATTTTCCATCGGTATCAATCAAAAAGGTACTGCGCTCTATGCCCATAACCTTTTTCCCGTACATATTCTTTTCCTTGATGACATCAAACAGCGTGCACAGGGTTTCATCCTGGTCGGATAAAAGTTCAAAGGGGAATGCCTGTTTGGTCTTGAATTTTTCGTGTGAGGCAAGACTGTCGCGCGATACGCCAACAACAATCGTTTTATTACGTCGAAACTTTGCGATGTTGTCGCGAAAGTCCTGGCCTTCCAGCGTGCAACCCGGTGTGCTGTCTTTAGGGTAGAAATAAACTACCAGATTCTTGCCTTTGCAATCTGACAGGCGGAAGTTTCCATCGGTAGATTCGGCGTTGAAGGCCGGTACTTTTTTGTTGGGTTTCACAACAGCCATCTGGCTTAGCCTTTTACCGGTTCGATAACAGCATCCAGGTTCAGTCGGTCACAGAAGTCCAGAAACTCTTCGCGCAGGGTGGCAATGTGTACGTCGGCCGGGACGTCCAGCGTCATGTGTACGGCGAACATCTGCGTACCGGTATGCGCAGCGGCATAACAGGATGTGGAAAGATCCTGAATGTTGATTCTGCGCTGGGAAAAGAAGCTGGCGAGGTTGTGCACGATACCGGGATGGTCGAGCGATACGACATCGACGCCATAGGGCAGGAAGTCTCCCTCGGCAGGTTTTTCTTCGGTGCGCTTGATGCTCAGCGTCATGCCGAGTTTTTCCTGCATCGGGTCGCACTGGTCTTCCAGTTTGGCTAGGTTGTTCCAGTTGCCGTTGACCAGCAACAGCACGGCAAACTCACCACCCAATACCGTCATCCGGCTGTCTGCAATGTTGCAACCACTTTCCAGCACCCAGCCGGACAGGCGGTCGACCAGACCCGGGCGATCCTCGCCCAGCGCAGCAATTACCAACTGGTTAGTCATGCGTGCAGCCTACCACTAATCGAGAACCACGGCACGTAACTGCGCAGCGGCTTCCTCCGGGCTGATGGTGCTGACGAAAAGCCCCGAACCCAGTTCGAAGCCGGTTGGAATACTGGTGCGCGGACAGATTTCCATATGCCAGTGGTAGCTGTCGTGACAATTGGAAAATTCATTGTTATGCGGCAGGGAGTGCAGGAAAAAGTTGTACTGGGCACCGCCGATGACGGCATCCAGTCTGGCCGTGGCGCGTTTTAGTACGCGTGCCAGGTCTTCGCGTTGCGCATCATTCAGTTCGATGAAATCACTGGCGTGCTGCAAAGGCAAAATATGGATTTCCCACTCGTAGCGACTGGCGAAAGGTTTGATGGCAACAAAGTGTTCGCCGCGCTCGATGACGTACTGCCCGACATCAATCTTGCGGCGCACTGAACCGGATTCCCGGTCATAGATTTTTGCTTCGAAAGTCAGCGCTTCATCGATCAGCGAGCAGAAAATGCACTGGCGGTTTTTTTCAAAATACTGGCGGCTGTGTATCACTTCGTTATAGACATTTTCCGGCACCACCGGCATGGCAATAACCTGACTATGGGTGTGCGCAATACTGGCACCGGCGGCAGGACCAAAATTTTTGAACACCAGCACATACTGAATGCGCGGGTCTGTTTCATACAGGGTACGGATACGGTCGCGATACATGCCGATCAATCGAAACAGGTGATCTTCGGTCATTTCATGGATTGCGATACCGTGATCCGGGTGATCGATAATCACTTCGTGGCGGCCATAGCCATCGATGGCCTGTTGCAAGCCAAACACCAGATTTCCGGAGGTGCTTTCATCGCCGAGTACCGGGTACAGATTTTCCACCACACGCACCTGCCAGTCACCGGTTTCGGGCGAGGAGGCCACGGTGGGTGGGGTCATTTCCTCGTTACCACGACAGAACGGGCAGCGATCAACGTGTTTTCGGGTATCACGCGGTGCCGGGGCCTCTTCTTTTCGTGGGCGCATGCCGCGGGCCGTGGAGACCAGCACGGATTCGCTGGGTACGATAGGATTTATGCGGATTTCGCGGATCGTGTCAGGCTGGTCGCTCATGGTGCATTGCCGGTTTGGAAAGAGGGGTAATTATCGTCGTCCGGCGCAGGATGAACACCAAGGGTTCCTGAATCCGGTATTAAATGGACTAATCAGGGCGGCCGCCAAAGCCGCTTGTGGCCGGGCCAGCTTGTCAGCGGCGAGTCGGAAACGTACCATGCATCTGATTTTTTCGCAGCGGAGAGTTCGATGTTTCACGGCAGTATGGTTGCACTGGTCACGCCCATGCGTGAAGACGGTGCAGTCGATGAGGATAGCCTGGAATCACTCGTCGAGTTCCATGTCTCCGCGGGCACCGATGCGATTGTCGCAGTGGGTACCACGGGCGAATCCGCGACTATTAACGAAAAAGAACACTGTGCCTTGCTGCGCCGCATTGTCGCCATGGTTGCCGGGCGTATACCGGTCATCGCCGGCACCGGCGCAAACTCTACCCAGGAAGCGATTGATCTGACCCGTTGCGGAATGGAAGCCGGTGCTGACGCCTGTCTGCTGGTAGTGCCCTATTACAACAAGCCTACTCAGGAAGGTTTGTATCAGCACTATAAAGCGGTAGCCGAAGCAGTGCCGATCCCGCAGATTCTTTACAACGTACCGGGTCGAACTGTGTGCGACTTGTTGCCGGGGACTGTCGAGCGGCTTGCGCCGATCTCCAATATTATCGGTATCAAGGAAGCCACCGGCGATCTTGAGCGAGGCCGGGAAATCCTCGAGCGTTGTGGCGATCGACTGGATCTCTACAGTGGCGACGATGAAACGGCCATGGAATTGATATTAATGGGCGCGAAAGGGGATATTTCCGTCACCGCGAATGTCGCACCTAAAGCCATGCACGAGATGTGCGCGGCAGCACTGGCCGGGGACCGGGAAACGGCGGAGAAAATTGACAGCAGCTTGCGTGCATTGCACCGTGATTTGTTTGTTGAACCCAGCCCGATACCAGTGAAATGGGCTTTGCACGAAATGGGTTTGATCCCGCCGGGATTGCGTTTACCGATGACGCAGCTATCCCCTGAATGCTATGAACCGGTGCGTGTTGCCCTGCATCAGGCCGGTGTACTGGAATCTTCCAATGTCTGAATCGAATACAAGCGGACTTTTATTTATGCCAAGAAACTCAATCGTCATGCGTACCCTGCTGTCAGCTTTACTGCTGGCTATTTTGTCCGGGTGCAGCGTAGTGAAACGGATATTCCCGGATCGTAGCGAGGACTACCGTAATGCAGAAATTCAGGCCCCGCTAGAGGTGCCACCGGATCTTATGACGACTCCTGTCAGTGAGTCGCTGGTAGTGCGCGATGGTTCTGCGACCTTGTCCGGATATAACAGTGTGACCCAGACGGCAGGCAAGACTGCCGGTTCTGGTGTTATTCCAACAGCGGAAGGCATGGAGATCATGCGTGACAGAAACCGCATGTGGTTGAAAGTGAAAGGCGATCCGGGTGCCGTTTGGTCGAAGACGCGGGAATTCTGGCTGGACAGCGGGTTCCTGATCCGGCGTGAGAATCAGACCGTCGGAGTGCTGGAGACCGACTGGATCGATTCCCGGCTTGATGTACCCGGCGATATCATTACCAAAACAATCAGTCGTGTTTTCCAGAAAGCTTATTCATCCCCGCTCAGAGATCGTTATCGCATGCGGCTGGAAAATGGTGAAGTGCCTGGCACCGTAGAGATTTTCATTACGCATCAAGGTCTGCAAGAGCAGCTGGAAGGTCGCACCGACGAACTTCAGACCACGATTTGGGAGCCACGCCCGACCGATCCGGGTCTGGAAGCGGAAATGCTCAAGAAAATGATGATGTTCCTTGGCAGTACGCCGCAACAGGTCGAGCAGCTGCTGGTTGCACAAGCGCCTGTGCAGGATCGGGCAGAGATGACTCAGCTGGGTGACGGAATGCCGGTACTGGTGATTCATGAGGAGTTTTCGAAGGCCTGGCGTAGTGTTGGCATCACGCTGGATCGCGTCGACTTTGCAGTAGAAGACCGGGATCGTTCGGCGGGCATCTACTTTGTTCGCTATAACGACCCGCTCAAGCATCAGAAAAAAGGTTTCTTCTCGAAGATGGCTTTCTGGTCGGATGATGAAACTGAGCAGGTCGTGACCTACCAGATCAAGCTGGTGGACGACGGCGCTGATACCCGGGTGATGGTGCTGAACGAGCAGGGCGATGTTGAGTCTTCAGTCACGCCGGTGCGTATTCTGAAGCTGCTCTATGAGGAGCTGAGATAGGCGGAATGCGATTCGCCTCACTGGGTAGTGGAAGCCATGGCAATGCGACAGTTATTGAGGTCGGCTCTACCCGACTGATGGTTGATTGTGGTTTTTCCTGCAAGGAAGCCGAAAAGCGTCTGGCGCGCCTTGATGTGGCTCCGGACAGCATCGACGCTATTCTGGTGACGCACGAACACAGTGACCACATCTCCGGTGTTGCCCGCTACTCTCGGCGTTTCGGTACTCCTGTGTGGATGACGCCGGGTACCGAAGCCGTGCATCAGGGCGGTGACGTTGCCGAGATGAATGTTTTCAGCAGCCACCAGTCATTTCAGCTTGGCGATATTGAGATTCAGCCGTTTCCTGTGCCTCATGATGCTCGCGAGCCTTGTCAGTTCGTATTCTCCGACGGACAGAGCCGGCTTGGCCTGTTGACCGATGTGGGGAGTATCACCCGTCACATGGTCGAGGCGCTGGATGGGCTCGATGCCTTTATTCTGGAATTTAATCATGACCCCGATATGCTCGCAGCAGGCCCTTATCCAGCAGGGCTGAAAGCACGTGTGGGCGGAGAGTTCGGTCACCTGAGTAATCGGCAGGCCGCTGATCTGCTTGGCAGGATCGATCTGCGCCGCCTGAAACTGTTGGTGGCGGCGCATCTGAGCGAAAAAAACAACTGTCCTGAGCTGGCTCGTGAACAGCTGGAAGATGCATTGGATGGTTGTGATGCCGATATTCACATAGCAGACCAGTCGGTCGGTATTCCCTGGAAAAGCCTCATATAACCTCTGCTTTTTCAGCTCTGTACACCTTAAGTAACGCTGTAAATTGCCAATAACCCGTATAACTACCAGTCGCATGACTGGCGCGTGTGAGCCGTCTACCGGTTAGTCGTGACTCATGGAGCAAGAGGGTTGTTATGGTGAAGTTCGATTTTCTTTCACGGCTGACTATCCGCAGCAAGGTCTGGGCTGGATTCGGCATCTTATTGGCTTTAATCCTCGCTGTTTCCGCCGTTTCATGGCGTAGCCTGTTTCAGATTGAAGGTGAATTCAGCAAGGTTGTCGAGGAGGTTCAGCCGACCATGCTGGCTTCTCAGTCGCTGTCGAAATCACTGGCGCAAGCGTCTGCTGCACTGGGTTTGTATCTGCTGACTGAGGAAGACGCCAGCCGGGTGGAGTACGAGAAATCACTGGAGCAGGTGGGTGCTTCCTTATCTGAACTGACGCAGTTGTTGTCCGATCAGGGAGATACGGAACTAGCGGGTCGGGTTTCAAATCTGGCAACACGTGTGGAGCGTTTTGTTGGTTTCCGTGCACGCATGGTCGAGTTGACGGAAGATCGCATGAGCAATATGGCGGGTCTCTATTACGCCGCCCAGAATCTCAACCCTGTCAGTCAGGAGATGTTGCAAATTACCGGTGAAATGGTCGGTAGTGAATTTGACGAAGAGGCAAGTGTTGAGCGGCGTGGTCTGTTCAACGAGATTCACGAGTTACGTTATGCCTGGGCCAATGTCATGAATGGTGTTCGCGCCTATATTGCATTCCGTGGCGAACGTTCATTGCAGGAAATCCAGCTTTACAACGATTTTTCTGACATGAAGATAAAAGCACTGGGTTCTTACGAGAATGAACTGACCTTCGAGCAGGATGATGGTCTGGCGCGTTTCATTGATCTCAAGAAGAAGTTTTTCGAGAATTTTGAAGGCCTGAAACAGTTGGAGGCCGAAGGTCGCTGGCGGACGGATATAAGCCTGATTCGAAGTGAGATATCCCCTCTTCTTGCTGAACTTAACCGTGAGCTTGATGAGTTGGTTGAATTACAGCGGCAGCGGTCGATTACCGTCAGCAATGAAATGCTGAGTGATATCCAGAGCAATGTTTCCCTGATTGGTATTTTACTGGTCGTGGCACTGATCATTGGCATCGGCGTCTCGATGCTGGCAGGTCAGCAGATTGTAGCCCCCATCATCCGTCTTCGGAATATTCTTGAAGGCATGGCGAAGGGAGAGGGTGACCTCACTCAGCGCGCCAAGCTTGCCTCGAAGGATGAGCTCGGGCAGGCATCAGGATATTTCAATCAAATGATGGCTGGTCTGCAAGAGATGGTTATGGAGATTGCAGCAGTATCCGATGAAGTGTTGGGTAATGCACAGCAGTCCAGCGAACGCGTCGATACCGTGCACACCAACGTCACCAAAGCGGCAGAAAGGACGCGCAGCACGGCGGCGGCCACCGAGGAAATGTCGGCTACCAGCGCCAATATTGCGAGTAATGCTCAAACTGCGGCTACCGAAGCTGAGAAGGCCCGTGAGCAGGCCGATGAAGGTAGCACTGCCATGTGCGATATGGCGAACAAGGCCGGAGTCATGGAATCGGAAGTCCAGCGCTTGCAGCAGAGTGTCGCTGTTATCGAGGAAAAAGGTCGCGAAATGGAAGCCATGGTTGGGGTTATCAACGAAATTGCCGGGCAGACCAATTTGTTAGCACTGAATGCAGCTATCGAAGCGGCACGAGCCGGTGAGGCCGGGCGCGGGTTTGCCGTGGTCGCTGACGAAGTGCGTCAGCTGGCATCCAAAACCCAGCATTCTACCGCCGGCATCCATGAATTACTGGACAGTAACCGCAAGTCGAATCAGGATCTGGTTTCCACCATGAAGCAGGTGGCCGAAGCCGGGGGGTCGATGTCTAATACCGTTTCGGATGCCGAAAGCGTGATCGGTCGTATGACGGAGAGCGTCAATCTGATGAATAACATGGTTGAAGAAATCGCTCAGGCAGCGCGCGAGCAGTCCGAGGTCAGCGAGGAAATTGCCCGTAACGTCGAGCTGATGTCTGCCACAGAAACAGAAAATGCAGACCTGATGTCGGCCAGCAGTCAGGATATGTCTGAGCTGACGGGAACGGCCACCCGCCTGAAGGCGGTTGTGAGTCGCTTCAAGGTTTGAGAAAAATCCACGAGCCGACTGGCTCGTGGCTGTACCACCTCCCGACCATCCCGTATCATAGCGAGCTTTCTTTTGACCGGGAAAGTTCATGCTGCAGTATGCTGGCGCACCTGCCTTTTCATCCTTCCGACTTCGTAAATTGCTCGAGCGCGTACAGCAGGTCGTTGCCGGCATTACGCGTGTGGATGCTCGTTATGTACATTTCGTGGAGCTGGAGCAGACGCTGGATGCGCACCAGAAACCGCTGTTGGGGCAGTTGCTGGGCGAAGTAAGTGTCACGAGCAGTAAGGCAACACACCAATTCTGGGTGGTCCCAAGGCTCGGCACGATTTCTCCCTGGTCGAGCAAGGCGACCGATATCGCTCATAACTGTGGACTGGCCAACGTTGCGCGTATCGAGCGCGGCATTTGTTTTGGTCTTGAAACAGAGTCTGTACTGGGTGATGCAGCGCTTGAGCAAGTCATGGCATTGTTGCACGATCGCATGACCGAGTCGGTGTTGAACCATATCGAAGATGCCGAGGTGCTATTCAGCCATGCCCGGCCAGCTCCATTGGCGAGTGTCGATATTTTACAGGGCGGGCGTGAAGCTTTATCAGCAGCCGATCGCGAACTGGGGCTGGCATTGTCCAGTGACGAGATCGATTATCTACTCGACAGTTTTACTGCGCTGGATCGTAATCCTACCGATGTCGAGCTGATGATGTTTGCGCAGGCCAACTCCGAGCATTGTCGGCACAAGATTTTCAACGCCAGTTGGGTGATCGACGGAAAGCCACAGGATACCTCCCTGTTTAACATGATTCGAGCGACACACCGGGCCAGCCCCGAGGGTGTTTTGTCAGCCTACCATGATAATTCTGCCGTGATTGAAGGCAGTCCGGCACAACGATTTTTTGCCGACGCCGACACCGGCAGCTATTGCGAACACGCCGAACACGCACATATCCAGATCAAAGTGGAAACCCATAACCATCCAACCGCGATCTCTCCTTTCCCGGGTGCGGCGACCGGTTCCGGTGGTGAGATCCGCGACGAGGGTGCGACCGGTCGTGGTGCAAAACCCAAGGCGGGACTGTGCGGGTTCTCGGTATCCAATCTGCGTATTCCGGGTTTTGTACAACCGTGGGAGACGGACTACGGCAAGCCCGAACGTATCGTTTCTGCGCTGGATATCATGATTGAAGGGCCGCTCGGTGCGGCAGCATTTAACAATGAGTTTGGCCGACCAAACTTGTGCGGCTACTTCCGCACTTTCGAGGAACGCGTGCCGGGGCCGGCTGGTGAAGAGGTGCGTGGTTACCACAAGCCGATCATGATCGCCGGGGGCTATGGCAACATCCGTGAGCAGCATATCGAAAAACAAAGCATCCCCGACGGTGCGCAGATTGTTGTTATCGGTGGCCCGGCCATGCTCATCGGGCTTGGCGGTGGTGCAGCCTCATCCGTGTCCAGCGGCGCGAGTGCCGAGCATCTCGACTTTGCCTCAGTACAGCGCGGTAACCCGGAAATGGAACGGCGCTGCCAGGAGGTTATCGACCGCTGCTGGGAGATGGGCGAAGCAAATCCCGTTTTATCTATTCACGATGTCGGTGCCGGTGGCCTGTCTAACGCAGTACCGGAGTTGGTTAACGATGCCGGTCGTGGCGGACGTTTCGAATTGCGCGCTATCCCGAATGACGAACCCGGTATGTCGCCCATGCAGATCTGGTGTAACGAGTCTCAGGAGCGTTATGTGCTGGCCGTGTCCGGTGAGCGCATAGAAGAATTTCAAGCCCTGTGCGAGCGTGAGCGTTGCCCCGTGGAAGTGTTGGGAGAGGCGACCGAAGCCCCTCAGCTGGTGCTGGGCGATGGTTATTTTGACAACACGCCCATTGATCTGCCCATGTCGTTGTTACTCGACAAGCCGCCTAAGATGCTGCGCGATGTCCATCATCGTACCTTCAGCAAACCGGATCTCGATTTATCGGATGATCTGACGGAAATCGCCTACCGCGTGCTTCGATTGCCGTCAGTCGGTAGCAAACAATTCCTGATTACCATTGGTGACCGCACCGTGACCGGGCAGGTGACACGTGACCAGATGGTCGGTCCCTGGCAAGTGCCGGTAGCGGATGTCGCTGTTACCTGTGCTGACTACCAGGGCTATCGCGGTGAAGCCATGGCGATGGGTGAGCGGCCACCCATTGCGCTGGTTAACCCGCCTGCGTCTGGCCGCATGGCTGTGGGTGAAGCATTAACCAACCTGGCGGCGGCACGGATCGATACATTGTCGAACATTCGCTTGTCGGCTAACTGGATGGCACCGGCCGGCCACCCGGGCGAAGATGCGGGTTTGTTCGATACGGTGCGTGCTGTCGGTGAAGAACTTTGCCCGCGTCTTGGCCTGTGTATACCGGTAGGCAAGGATTCTTTATCGATGAAGACGGTGTGGGAGGAAAACGGTGAGCCACGCTCGGTTACCGGGCCTTTGTCGCTGATCGTTACCGGCTTTGCACCGGTTGTCGATGTGCGTCAGACGCTGACGCCGCAACTGCGAAATGATTGTGGTGACACGGATCTGATTTGTATCGACCTTGGTAAAGGTCGCAACCGGCTGGCGGGTTCTGCTTTGGCGCAAGTTTACAAGCAGGTAGGCCACCACGCACCGGACCTTGATGATCCTGATTCAGTAAAAAGTTTTTTTGCAGCGATACAGGACTTCAACCAGAACGAACTGTTGCTGGCCTATCACGACCGTTCTGATGGCGGCCTGTTTACCACCTTGTGTGAGATGGCGTTTGCCGGTCGTTGCGGGATAGAAATACAACTTGATGAACTGGGCGATGACAATCGCGCCACTTTGTTTAGCGAAGAGCTTGGCGCAGTTCTGCAAGTGAGGCACAGGGATACTGATACCGTGCTGGAAACCTTGCGTGAATCAGGTCTTGGTCGCCACAGTCGGGTGATTGGCAGTTTGCGTGATGATGACCGGATTATCTTCACGCAGGCACGCGAAACGGTGTTCGAACAAAAACGTGCAGACCTGCAACGTGCCTGGTCTGATACCAGCTTCCAGATCCAGTCGTTGCGTGATAACCCGGATTGCGCTGAGCAGGAGTTTGCTGCCTTGCTGGATACCAGTGACCCTGGCATGCGGCCGCGTGTCAGTTTTGATCCGGAAGATAATATTGTCGCACCTATGATCGCAGTTGGTGTAGCACCCAGAATTGCCATTCTGCGTGAGCAAGGCGTTAACGGGCAGACAGAGATGGCTGCGGCTTTCACAGCCGCAGGATTCGATTGCCGCGATGTACACATGAGCGACATCATTGCGGGACGTATCAGTCTGGCTGGTTTCAGCGGGCTGGTCGCCTGCGGTGGTTTCTCCTATGGTGATGTGTTGGGCGCAGGACAAGGCTGGGCGAAATCCATTCGCTTCAATAGCAAAGCGCGCGATGAGTTTAATGCTTTTTTTGATCGCGAAGACAGTTGGGGCCTGGGCGTCTGCAACGGTTGTCAGATGATGTCCGGTCTGCAAGATATGATTTCTGGCACGTCACACTGGCCGCGCTTCGAGAGAAACCAGTCAGAGCAATTTGAAGCGCGCTTCTCGATGGTGGAAATTCTCGAAACGCCCTCTATTCTGTTCCGGGGCATGGCCGGTTCCCATTTGCCGATTGCTGTGGCGCACGGAGAGGGGCGTGCCGAGTTTGGTTCACCTGAACAGGCGCAAACAGCGCTGAACAGCGGGTATGTGGCGTTACGCTACATCGACCACTATGGTGAGCCAACTGAAACCTATCCACTGAATCCCAATGGTTCAGCGCTTGGGATTACCGGTCTGACCACTGAGGATGGCCGTTTCACCATCATGATGCCGCACCCGGAACGTGTTTTTCGCACGGTGCAGCACTCCTGGCACCCGGACGAATGGGGCGAAGATGGTCCCTGGCTACGTATTTTCCGTAATGTACGGCACTGGGTTGAGTAGAGTATTGTGATCTCTCTGTGAAGACTTCTGCGTCTGAGTCGCTACACTACCGGAAGGGTCTTCACCCTGATCACAAAGCGGAATCCAGAGGACAAAACCGTGTTATTCAAGAAACCAGCTAATCTCGGCGAGTCCGACGTCACCCCGTACGAAATCTATCAGCAACGGCGCAAGTTTCTGCAATCCGGTGTCGCCATGGCTGGTGCAGCGCTGACAAGTTCGTTATGGCTTCCATCCGCATCCGCAGCGATGTCGTTCGCAGATGCAAAGCCGAGTCCGTTCAGCACAGACGAAGAACAAACCGACCGCAAAGATGCCCTGACCTATAACAACTTCTACGAATTTGGCGTAGGCAAGGCAGACCCTGCAAAAAATGCACACCGTATGAAAACTGACCCCTGGTCGGTGGATGTGGTCGGGGAGTGTGCAAAGCCGGGCACTTATACACTGGAAGATATCCTCGCACCGCACGCTCTGGAAGAACGCATTTACCGGTTGCGCTGTGTGGAAGGTTGGTCAATGGTCATCCCGTGGATCGGATTCCCGTTGTCAGATCTTGTTAAACGTTTCGAGCCAGGCTCGAAAGCAAAATACATTGAATTCGAAACGCTCTTCGACAAGAAACAAATGCAAGGTACACGTCGCCGGGTGCTGGACTGGCCTTACCGCGAAGGCCTGCGTATGGATGAAGCCATGAACCCGCTAACACTTATGGCAGTCGGTTTATACGGCAAGGCTCTGCCTAACCAGAACGGCGCTCCTCTCCGTCTGGTTGTGCCCTGGAAGTACGGTTTTAAAAGCATCAAGTCGATTGTGAAAATTCGCTTTCGTGAAACGCAACCGACCAGCTCATGGATGAAAGCCGGGCCGCGTGAATATGGTTTCTATTCCAACGTCAATCCAGGCGTCGCTCATCCGCGCTGGAGTCAGAAGCGTGAACGTCGTATTGGAGAGTTTCGCAAGCGCAAGACACTGATGTTCAACGGCTACGAAGAACAGGTTGCAGCAATGTATGCAGGCATGGACCTGAAGAAAAATTTCTAGGGCAGTATTGGACGCTATGCAGAAACGTTTCCTCAAACCTCTGGTGTTTGTGCTTTGCCTGGTGCCGGCTGTGATGTTGACCTGGCAGTTATACGCAGACCAGCTTGGTGCCAACCCGATTGATGAAATAGCTGACGCCACCGGCGAATGGACATTACGCTTCCTGCTGATCACGCTGATGGCGACACCGTTCAAACGATTATTCGGCTGGGGCTGGGCGATACGCGTGCGGCGCATGTTGGGTCTTTTCGCGTTTTTCTATGTCACGTTGCATCTGTCAACTTATCTGTGGCTTGACCAGTTTTTCGACTGGCCTGAAATCTGGCTGGATATCCTCGACAGGCCATTCATTACAGTGGGCATGCTGGCGTTTGTTTTGCTGTTGCCATTGGTGGCGACTTCAAACCATGCCATGGTGCGTCGCCTTGGCCGTAACTGGAAGCGGTTACACCGACTCGCTTACGTGATCCCGATGCTGGGTGTGTTGCACTTCTGGTGGCTGGTGAAAGCCGATGTGCTGGAACCTTTTGTGTACGGCGGCGTGCTTGTGGTGTTGTTGGCGCTGAGGCTAAGGCAAAATGTGTTTGTAAGAAAAACTGCCAGAGAAGGTGCTGTTTCCTGAATTATTTTTCAGGGTTTTGATATTGTCCCGGCAAGCAGTCGTTCAATCTCTTGATCTACAACCCTGGCTTTGGCCGTATTGATGTGCATCTCTCCAACGAAGTGAAAGCGAACCGTTCCCTGTCGATCAACCAGATAGTAGCTGGGCCAGTAACGATTGTTTAAGGCTCGCCAGTAACTGAAGTCATTGTCGATCATAACGGGGTGTTTAAGTGCGAATTCCCGAACCTTATCGATGATATTGCTGCGAATCTTTTCCCGATCGAACTCGGGGGTATGAATGCCGATAACCTGCAAGCCCTGATTTTCGTAGCGTGCTTCAAGGTCATTCAACCAGGGAAATGAGCGATAACAATTCCAGCAGCCGAAAGTCCACACATCGACAAGGATGACTTTCCCTTTCAGCGCGTTAACAGACAGTGGTTCGCTGTTAATCCAGGCTTCTGGTTGTTGGTGAATAAACTCCGGGAGCGGGAAGTCGGTATTTGTTGCAAGCGTTGCTGTACCGGAATAACTTTCCAGTAAAGGCAGGACGGCCAGAGTTATCAGGCCATAAGCAACGGTTCGTTTGATCCAGTGATGCATGGACTAACTATCCGTCCCCAAGGTCTGGAAATCCTCACAAAAGTGTAACTTCCCTCTTTCTTTAAGAACCTCTTATTTGTCTGGTTTGGTCTTGCGCTCTGCCATGCCCTTGCCTTGCGCCCTGAAGCCTGTTGGCTTCCTGCCTAACTCATGGAAAGCTTTAATGTCTTGCCCAATGCTTCTGCCACCTTTTCAAGGGTAGACAAGCGAATGTCTTCGGCATGATTCTCGATTCTTGAGATGGCCGATTTTTTAGTATTCAATTTGTTTGCCAGCTCTTCTTGCGTTAAGCCTGCACTCTCTCTTGCCTGGCGCAGCATGACACCCAACTTGAAATCTGCATACCCGGACTCATAATCTTTTGCAAAGGCTTCATCCTTGACCTTCCTGTTTTTAACGTATTTTTTTAAATCACTCATGACGATGACCTCTTAACAGATGATCCTTTTTTCTGGCTTCAGCAATCGCAATTTCCTTCTTAGGAGTTTTCTGCGTTTTCTTTTGAAAAGCATGGTCAAGAACCACCAAATTGTTTTCTTCTACAAATCCCAGTAGGCGAAAAATATTGTTGCCTGATTGAATTCGAATTCCCCATAGATCATTTGTTCCAGTCATCTTTTTGAAATACTTAACAGGAACGACTTCCAGGTCCTCGATGAGTTCCAGTACCCACGCGACTTTCTGGGCCTGTTTCGCAGACAGAGCATCCAGGAACTCTTCAATCGGGCAATCTCCTGATTCCGTTCGATAAAACACTATATCCCTCATACGAGAGAGGTTAACATATATGTGAACATTGTCAAAGGGCTTTTTGCCGTCCGTTTAATTGGCGTGTTGCACTTCTGGTGGGTAAGACCAGGTTCAGTCACGGGGTTTGTGCGTTGACCGGAACGTTTACCGGTTTTGCGGGGCCTGGAATAGGTTGGCCCTATTAGGGAAAATATGCTCAGGCGGTTGGCTTGGGTTCATGATTGTTTGTCAGGTGAGGTTGCGATGCTGCCCATTTCTTACTTCACGCTCGAATCTAACGAAATCCATTTCAAATCTTTTCGATTTCTTTTGCCTGCACCCATACACGACTGAGCAAGGTATTTATATGCAGCTGTTTTAAACAACCGTTGGGAGAAAACCATGGCAAAGGTGTTTGGTCCGACATTTTTCGAGAAGTTTTTCGCCGCTTCTATGAAAT
>UOFN01000129.1_pt1 | contig 21973 bp, 20 predicted proteins | sample 1990111 | NCBI WGS metagenome assembly UOFN01 (sample SAMEA4728526, study PRJEB27164) | hydrothermal vent metagenome | biome: marine basaltic hydrothermal vent biome; feature: marine hydrothermal vent; material: mineral | place: Pacific Ocean | collected 2011-06-14/2011-07-23 | depth 1741 m | reverse complement strand
CCGGCGCGACACATCAGCTGATATCCGGAAATTCCCAACGATTCAATCGCGAGCCGATCCAGCTCTCGCACGTCGGCGGCAGTATAAAGCGGCAAAGCATCGGCTTCCGGCATACAATGTCCATTCCTGAGAGGCATCTGTAAACCATACCGCACCGTGACACTTTCCCCCAAATCCAGCCCTTCGACCCAACGCGATGCCATCGACTTCACGCAGCTGGCGCGCGACATAAAAACCTGGGGGGTCGAGCTGGGATTCCAGCAAATCGGTATCGCCGATACCCGTCTCGATGAAGACGAAGCCCACCTGCTCAGCTGGCTGGGCGAAAACCACCACGGCGAAATGGGCTACATGGCCGCACACGACGGCAAACGCAGCCGACCACAAGAACTGGTGCCGGGGACGCAACGCATTATCTCGGTGCGCATGGACTACTGGCCGGAGCAAGCCGACCCGGCAGACCGCGTTCTCGACGACCCGGCCCGCGCCTACCTGTCGCGTTATGCACTGGGGCGTGATTACCACAAAGTCCTGCGCAAACGCTTACAGAAACTCGCCGACCGCATCGCCGAACAGGTCGGCCCGTTCGGCTTCCGCGCCTTCACCGACAGCGCCCCGGTGCTGGAAAAAGCCATTGCGCAAAAAGCCGGGCTGGGCTGGATCGGCAAACACACCAACCTGATCAATCGCCGCGAAGGCTCATGGTTCTTTCTGGGTGAATTGTTTACCGACCTGCCGTTGCCCGTTGATGACCCGGCAGACAACCATTGCGGCAGTTGCCAGGCCTGTATCGATATCTGTCCGACACAGGCTATCGTCGCACCCTACCAGCTCGATGCACGACGTTGCATCTCCTATCTCACCATCGAGCTGCAGGGTGCTATTCCGGTGGAATTACGCAAAGGGATCGGTAACCGGATTTATGGCTGCGATGACTGCCAGTTGATCTGTCCCTGGAACCGCTTCGCGCAGTCCAGTAAGGAAAGTGATTTCACACCACGCCATCGTCTCGACAGTCGTACGTTGATTGAGTTATTTACGTGGGACGAGGCGGAGTTTTTACGCTACACGGAAGGCTCGGCGATTCGGCGTATTGGGCATATCAGTTGGTTGCGGAATATTGCGGTTGCGTTGGGGAACAGCGCGGGTGGTGAAACGGTTATTGAGGCACTGAGTTCACGCCTCAGTCATTCATCGGAACTGGTGCGTGAGCATGTACAGTGGGCGCTTCAGCAACAGGATTTTTGAACAAGAAAGTCTCGGTCATGACCTTCAGAAGACCCGCGGTTAAACATCTACCCATACGCATACCCGCAATCATCCGAAAAGACACTTTATTTCTTAAGCGCAACACCCTTCTCGTACAACTCACGCTTATTCAACCCGGTAAGCCGCGCCGCAAGCTTGGCTGCCGTCTTCACCGGCAGCTCTTCCATGAGAACCTGCAACACCCGCTCGGCTTCTTCATTGAGCGAGTCATCATCCGGCTGAGACCAGCCTTCCACCAGCACAACGATTTCACCTTTCTGTTGATGACTATCTCCCTCAACCCAACTCCGCAGCGTACCAAGTTCGTCCTGACGAATGGTTTCAAATTGTTTGGTCAGTTCACGCGCCAGAACGGCGCGGCGAGAATCACCGAACACCTCGACCATATCGCCAAGTGAATCGACAATCCGGTGGCTGGATTCGTAAAACACCAAGGTGCGGGTTTCGCGCGCCAACTGTTCAAGGCGTGCCCGACGCGCAACTGACTTTGATGGCAGGAATCCCTCAAACACGAAGCGGTCCGTTGCCAGACCGGCGGCAGACAGGGCACACACCAGCGCACTCGGCCCCGGTATCGGCACAACCCGCACACCGGATTCACGCGCCAGTCGCACCAAATTAAAGCCAGGGTCGCTGATCAGGGGTGTACCCGCATCGGAAATCAGCGCTATCGACTGACCGGCCCGCATCGACTCAATCAGTGATGGCGCAACATTACGTTCATTATGTTCGTGCAACGCAAACATGGGCGTGGATATGGTGAAATGTTGCAACAACCTGCCGCTGTGGCGGGTGTCTTCGGCGGCAATCCGGTCGACCTGTTTCAGCACTTCGATGGCGCGCGCGCTGATGTCGCCAAGGTGGCCAATCGGTGTAGCCACCACGTACAGGGTTCCGCCCGTTTCTACCGGTTGTCCGGGCACCGTCACAGCAGATTTACCCGATCATATTTGACGCGACAAAAGAACATGCACATCCGCTTCCACCTCTTTACAATGGGCGTTCACCAAAAACAGGTATCGCCCTTCGTGTTTGTGTCGAGATTATACGTGCTTCTGCCGCTTGTGCTGCTGGGGCTTGCCGGTTGCGGCAGCGCGCCGGTACGGCCGGTTGCGCCGGTCGAGCAAACCCTCGACAGCCGGGTGCAGTCGTATGTCGATCAGGGTGATTTTCTCACCGCTGCTCAACAATATCTGGATGCCTCCCGAGAAGCGCCCGGCGACCAGCGTACCGCGTTGCGCCTCAAGGCCGCTGCCCTCCTGGAACAGGGTGAGCTGTGGGACCAGCTCAGACCGGCGCTGGCCAGCATTGATACGCGTGCGCTGGATGAGCCTTCGCGCCTTCAGCATCTGCTGCTGACGGTTCGTCTGGCGCTTGCCGAGGGCCGCAGTGACGAAGCACTGCAAAAACTGCAACCGGTCCTCAACCCGGAACTGATGCCGGATCATGGTTACCGTTATTACCAGCTGCGCGCTCTGGCTTATTCGATGCGCGGCAACGCGCTGGAGGCTTCGCGCCAGTTGATCTGGCTGGACGGTCTGGTCGATGATCTGCAAAAGAAGCTCGATAATCAATACCGCATCTGGAAACAGCTCTCCACGCTAACCGATCAGGCACTCGGTGAGTTGCGAGTCAACCCACCACCCGATCCACTGAGCGGCTGGATGGAGCTATTACAGTTAACCCGCGAGTCACACGGTGACCGGCGCGCCTGGATGGAACGGCTCACTAACTGGCGCAGCCGCTACCCGACACACGCCGCAGAAAGTGCCCTGCTGCCGGATCTGCTCGGGCAGGTTCAGCAACTCACGGCACGCCCGCAACACATTGCGGTATTGCTGCCGTTTAGCGGTCGCGCCAGTGAATCGGCCGCCGCGCTGCGCGACGGTATGCTGGCGGCCTGGTACGAGGAACAGCCGGTTGGCACAACACTGCGCTTCTATGACACCGGCGGTGACGCCATGCTGCTGTGGTCGGTGTACCAGCAAGCCGTCGAAGACGGTGCTGAATTCGTGATCGGCCCGCTGCTCAAGGATGCGATCAGCCAATTGGCTCAATCCGGTTTGTTGCCGGTACCCGTTATGGCGATGAATCAGATCGGCGGTGAGATTGACAGCACATTACCGCTTTACCAGTTCGGACTCTCACCGGAAGACGAAGCGCGTCAGGCCGCACAGCGCGTCTCCGCAGACGGACATCAGTTCGTCGCTGCCATCATCCCGGACAGTCCCTGGGGTGAACGTGTGTTCGATGCCTTTGCCGATGCCTTTGCTGACCTCGGCGGTGAAGTACTGGAAACCGGCCGCTACCCGCCGCAAACGGCTGACTTCAAGCAACCAATAGAACGCACTCTTAACCTCGATGGCAGCAAAAGCAGGCAACGTGCTCTGGGACGATTACTCGGGAAAAAGCTCAACTACGAACCGCGCCGCCGGAAAGATGTTGAAGCATTGTTTATTCTGGGCTTCCCGCGACAGGCGCGGCAGTTACGGCCGCAGCTACGCTTTCATCACGCGGGTGACTTGCCGGTGTACAGTACCTCGCACGTATTCAGCGCAACATCCGACCCTGGGCTGGATCGTGACATGGACGGCCTGATGTTCAACGATATCCCCTGGGTGCTGGACGAAACCGGCCGCTGGGCGGATAAACGCCGTGCGCTCGCCGCCATCTGGCCGGTTCGCAGTAGACGCTTCCAGCGCCTGTTCGCACTGGGTTACGACGCCTGGCAGATCACACCCTGGCTGGGCACGCTGAATATGCCCGGTTTCGCCAATTATCCCGGCGCAACCGGCATTCTGACGCTGGACGCGCAAAAACGCCTGCACCGCACCCTGGAATGGGCGCAGTTTCGCCGCGGCGTACCGCGCAACCTTGCAGCAAACCATAAACCTGTGTCCACGGAGGGACGCTATGAACCGCAAACAGATCGGGGATCGGGCCGAATCACTGGCCAGTGATTTTTTACAACAGCGTGGATTGACGCTGGTCGCGCGAAATTTCTATTGCCGGCGAGGAGAAATCGACCTCATCATGCGGGATTGTGACGCACTGGTGTTCGTCGAGGTGCGCTACCGACGGCAGACGAATTACGGACGGGCAGCAGAAACTGTCGCCAGAAGCAAACAGGTGCGCATCATCCACTGTGCGCAGTATTATATGCACTGCCACCACGCATGGAACGACGCGGCCCGCTTCGATGTCGTATCCATCGAAGGCGAGCCGGACGATCCTGCGATAGACTGGCTGAAAGATGCGTTCCGACTTGACGCGTAACTGAACTGACACGGAGAACAACATGATGAAAAATCGCTGGCTGGCGCTTGGCGCACTCCTCACCTCACTGTCTTTACTCAGCGCTTGTGCGCCACTGATTTTTGGCGGTGCTGCGACAGGCGCTTCCGTGGCTCACGACCGGCGCACGGCCGGCTCCTTTGTAGAAGATCAATCGATTGAGTTGCGTGTTTTTAGCGCGCTGAACAAGGACGCTGAGATCAAAAAGCAGGCGCATATCAATACCACCAGTTTCAACGGCATTGTGCTGCTTTCCGGTGAGGCCCCAACCGCTGCGATGCGTGAGCGTGCCGGAGATATTGCGCGATCCGCCGAAAAAGTTCGACGTGTACACAATGAATTACAGATTGCCGCACCAAGTTCAATGATGACACGCTCCAGTGATTCGTGGATTACAACCAAGGTCAAAACATCACTTTTCAGTACCAAGATGGAGGGTTTTGATCCAACACGGGTCAAGGTAGTGACTGAAAACGGGACCGTTTTCCTGCTTGGTCTGATTACCCATGCCGAGGCCGATGCTGCCACCGAACAGGCTCGCCAGAACAGTGGCGTACAACGCATCGTAAAGCTGTTTGAGTACCTCGACTAGCATAATAGAACCGTTACGCGCCATACTCGGTGAGCACCTGCTGACTGACCCGGCTGACTGTCACACTTACGGCTACGACAACAGCAAGCTGCAAGGGCAACCGGTAGCAGTCGCGCTGCCAACCACGCACGAACAGGTTGTTGGTGTGGTTCGCGTCTGTTACGAACAGGGGGTTCCGTTGCTGGCGCGTGGCCAGGGAACAGGAACCACCGGCGCGACTGTGCCGCTGGATGAACATTCCGTTGTCATCTCACTACTCGGCATGAACCGACTGATTGAACTGGACCGGGACAATCGCTTCATGGTGGTTGAGCCAGGTATCACCAATCAAGCCATACAGCAGGCTGCTGCAGAACAAGGTTTTTTCTGGCCACCCGACCCAACCAGCGCCGCAGTCTGTACCGTGGGCGGCAACCTCGCTTATAACTCCGCCGGTCCGCGTGCCGTCAAATACGGAACGCCACGCGACAATACGCTTGGGTTGCGCGTGGTAACCGGTGACGGGCGAACCCTGCGCACCGGCGTGCGCACCACAAAAGGCGTGGTGGGATATGACCTGACACGTCTTCTGATCGGTTCCGAAGGAACGCTGGGCATCATTACGGAGGCCACACTGAAGCTCACTCCCTTACAGCCGGCCAAGCGCACTTTGCGCGCAGAATACCGCGACATGCATAGTGCCGCCGAAGCCGTAGCCAATATCATGGCCAGCCCGGTTACGCCATGCGCACTGGAATTTATGGATGGCAATGCCATTGATATGGTGCGAGATGAACTGGCTGGCAATCTGGCATCCGACACCGGCGCATTGTTAATCATCGAAGTCGATGGACTTGACTCACAAATTAATGAACTTGCTGAGCAGGTTTCTGCCAGTGCAAAGACGTCGGGATGCCTGGTTGTACATCAGGCGAATAACGAGGCCGAGGTCAGCGCACTGTGGAATGTGCGCAAAGCCCTGTCTCCCGCACTGCGGCGTGTAGCGCCGAACAAGATCAATGAAGACGTTGTGGTACCGGTATCGCACATCCCTGCGCTGCTGGACAAATTATCTGTACTTTCAACAAAACACGGCATTCATATCGTTAACTTTGGGCACGCCGGTAACGGCAACCTGCACGTCAACTTGCTTTATGATCCACGCAATGCCGGCCAGCAAAAAAGTGCCGAAGCCTGTCTCGAAGAAGTGTTCAGTGCAGTGCTCGAACTCGGTGGCACACTATCCGGTGAGCACGGAATTGGTCTGGTTAAACGCGACTGGGTAGCGAAAGAAATCGGTGCTGACAGCTTACAACTGATGCATGCGATAAAAAGGCAGTTTGACCCGAAGGGTATTCTCAACCCCGGCAAGGCGCTCCCTGCTATCGATTAACCGAACACCAGCCCGGGGTTTTCACTAAACCTTCCTTTAGCTGCGTGCGTGGTTTCCAGTCCAGCAGATTGCCGATTGCATCATTGCTGCACACCCAGTCAGCGTGACGAAGCTCATTCAACTTCTGCGGTGTCAGCATGGGTGCATAGCCAAACAAACGCGACAAGTGAACGTTGAACCAGGCAGGAATATTCAGCACCAGCGATGGCACTTCAATCGCTCTGACTTTGCGCTGGCAAAGCTCTGAAACAATCTGGCAAACGTCACTCCAGTCGTAGCCATCTTCTCGGCCATCGTGCAGTGTGTAAACCCCCGACACCGTACTTTTATGGTTGAGCCAGATACCAACCAGTTCAGCGATATCTTCCACAAAGATCATCGAAAAGCGTGATGTTTTTTTTCCTGGCACGGGGGCAAAGCCTTTCGCCATAGACTGAAACAACGGAAGCATCTCGCGGTCTCCGGGGCCATAAACAGCCGGGGGGCGTAACGCGAGCCAGTTCAGGTTACCCGCCTGCTGCTCCAGCAACTGTTCTCCACGACGTTTGCTGGCTGCATAGAAAGACAGCTCCGGTTCTCGTGCCGCAAGGGAAGATAAGGCAAAAAGGCGTGGCGGGTTTTCGGTGCCCTGCATCGCCTCTAACAGCTTTGCAAGACCGTCAACATTCACCGCGTCGAAATCCTTCTGAGAAGCGCCGCGTACCACACCGGCGCAATGGATGACCGCATACGCACCATCAACAAAATGTGCCAGTGCTTCTTCATCATGGAGATCTCCACGAACGAAATCAGCATTAATCCCGTCCATCAGCTTTTCGCTTGCTGTTGAACGCATCAATAATTTCAGGGGCCAACCCTGCGCAAGCAGATGCCGGCAAATACTGCGGCCAATGAAGCCGCTGGCGCCGGTAATCGCAATATGTCCTGACATCAGCCGCCCGCCTGGAGAATTGTTCTACCCCTGAAACAAAATAACCGGCCGAAGCCGGTTATTTCATCAACAAGGGTTTGCCCACAGATCAGACCGAGCCCTGCTTCAGCTCCGGCTCCCCGGAATCGCCCCCAAGAAGATCATTGATGTCATGCGACTCAATGAAGTTCTGACGAGCTTTGGAGCGCGACAGTTTACCGGACGAGGTACGCGGCAAGGTATGCAGCGGAACCAGTTCGACAAACACGTCGATACCCAGCTCCAGATGAACCAGACGATTTAAACGATCACTCAGGTCTGTCCGTTTGACCGGGTCTGACTCGCGACACTGCACAACCAGAACACAAATCTCATCAGTGTCTGGGCCCGGTACCGAGAACGCCAGCGCGTCACCAAGACGAACTTCCGGCTGATGCTCCGCCAGATATTCCAGGTCCTGCGGCCAGATGTTACGGCCATTGATAATAATCAAATCCTTTTTGCGACCAGTAACAATCAGACTACCGTCAACGCGATAACCTACATCACCCGTATTCAACCAACCGTCTTCAGAAAGACAGGCTGCGGTCTCTTCGGGGGCGTTGAAATACCCGGACATCACACTCGGGCCACGCACATAAATAGAACCGCTCAGACGATCCGACAAAACCTTGCCTTCTTCATTACGAATTTCAACTTCGTATTCAGGCAGCGGTTGTCCACAGTCAACGAAGCAACGTGCACGACCCGGGTTCTCGGAAAGATGAATGGGTAAGGCTTCCTGAAAATCAGAATGATGGTCGCCGTCTACACAGTCCGTTGAATGTCCTTCGAACAATGGCGCAAAACTGATCGCCAATGAACACTCGGCCATGCCGTAGCAAGCGAGGAATGCTTTTTCATCAAAGCCCGCAGGTGCCAGCGCCTTGGCAAAACGTGTCAGGGTTTCGGAACGAATCATTTCCGCGCCGACACCGGCGACACGCCAGTTACTCAAGTCATACTTCGAAGCCTCACCGGGACGCAAGCGCCGGGTGCACAGCTCGTAGCCAAACGGAGGGCCGAAGGAGATGGTCGCTTTGGTTTGCGTCATCAGGTTCAGCCACTGGCGAGGACGCATGGCGAACTCGCGGGTGTCGAGGTAATCGACAGAAATCTGCGATGCCAATGGCACCAGCACCAGACCAACCAGGCCCATATCGTGGTAGAACGGCAACCATGAGAAGCAGCGATCACCGGGGCCGATACGCACACCATGGCGAATGATGCCCGCCAGATTGCTCATGACCGCACCCTGTTCGATTACAACACCGCGTGGAAAGCGCGTGCTGCCTGAGGTGTACTGGATGTAAGCAATATCATCTGGCTGTGCAGGCTGGAACTCAATATCACTATCCGGCAATGCATCGAAAATCGAAGGTGCGCCAATCAGCTTCAAGCCCAGTCCTTCACCGGCTTCTTCCAGGAACGTTGCATAACCTTCCGGCGCCATAGCTATGGAAGCGTTGCTGCTTTCAAGCAAACCACGGAGCTGTGTTACGTAGACGGTGTGCCCACCAAGATTCACAGAAGCAGGAAGCGCAACCGGAACCAGCCCGGCATACTGACAGGCAAAGAAGAATCTCAGGAAATCAGGATTGGTTTCTGCAACCAGTGCAACACGATCGCCCTTCTGCAAACCCATACCAAGAAGCTTGCGCGCAAGCACTCGCGACGCATCGCGCAACTCGGCGTAAGGCATGGTGGCGTACAGCTTTCCCCGCCCCGTGTAGAAGTTTGCACCGGTGTCACCCTGCGCCGCATAGTCGAGTGCGTCAGGCAGAGTGGCGAAGTCAGCGGCACGAAACGGCAAATTGTGTAAAGTTGGTGTCGATTCTGTGCCCAAAAGTCTTTTCCCTTTGAGGATTATGTGTCGGTCCCGGCATAAAGACCGGTACACCCCAAAAAAGTTTCAGTCATAACATGCCGGGAAGCGCCTCACTTCTCACTGGCGTTGCTTTTTCACAACAACAATGCATGCGCTCTAACGACCAGCTAACTGGATGTGGATTATTCCTTCAATAGGAAGAAAACACAATACTTTTTCAACGTTTTTTCGGCACTTGTTGGACTTATCTCGGATATGTCGTCAATCTGCGACGGAAATAATGCAACACATCGCAACCAAACCCTGTGAACCCGATGGTTATGCTGTTCTACAAATACCGCGTGAAAATTAAGCAAAATACAGGCCAGAAATTAGCCTCTTTTGCGCATCCGAAGTATAAGTACTTGCTCATAAAGAAAATGTGACGCAGCTTGCACTTTCATCCTGTAGCGACAGACAAGCTTGCCCGGTATGATCAGCGCCCCGAATATAAACCTGCGGAATGTTAATGCCAGCTGACAAGGACGAGCTCGAAATCTGCCGCGTTGACAGCAAAGCCCGGCTGCGAGACTTCATCCACCTCCCCTGGAAACTCTACCGCGACGACCCAAACTGGGTCGCTCCACTCCTGATTGAGCAAAAACAGCGCTATAGCAGTAAAAACCCGTTTTTTGAGCATGCCCGCTGGCGCGCCTGGGTCGCATACCGCAATGGCAAGCCGGTTGGCCGTATTAGCGCCCAGATCGACCAGCTGTATCTCGAGCGCTATCCGGATCGTACCGGCCACTTTGGCAGCCTTGAGGCAGAGGACGACCCGGCCATTTTTCCCCGCTTATTCAAAGCTGCGGAAACGTGGCTTCACGAACAAGGCATGTCGCTCGTAACCGGGCCATTCAACCTGTCGATCAACGAAGAGGCCGGCTTGCTGGTGGACGGCTTTGATACACCGCCGCGCATCATGATGGGGCACAACCCGCCCTACTACGGCGCACATATCGAGGCGAATGGTTTCAAGCCTGCACGAGACTTGCTCGCGTATCACCAGCCTCCGTCATATGATTTCTCACCAGCAATAAAACGGCTACTGGAACGATCCTCCAGCCGAATACAGATACGCCACCTTAACCGCAAGGCGCTGAACGAAGAGCTGGCTATCCTGCGGCATATTTTCAACGATGCCTGGTCAGAAAACTGGGGTTTTGTACCTTTCACTGAAGCGGAATTCAAAGAAGTGGGCAAAGCCATGACGCTGCTACTGGACGACGATTTTGTACAAATTGCCGAGGTCGATGGCGAACCTGCTGCCATGATTATCGGCCTGCCGGACATCAATCAGGCCATCCGCGACCTGAACGGCCGATTGTTTCCATTGGGCTGGCTGAAATTGCTCTGGCGAATCAAGGTGCGATACCCTACTCATGCACGAATACCGCTCATGGGCGTGCTGAAAAAACACCAGAACACCCGGCTGGGGCCTGCACTTGCCTTTGCCGTCACGGAAGCATTAAGAGCACCGTTTGTAAGGCGCGGCATTGAGGACGTGGAAATGTCATGGATACTCGATAACAATCAGGGCATGCGCAATATTATCGAGCAGCTGGGTGGCGTCGAGTACAAGCGCTACCGTTTGTATGAAAAGCTCATTTGAACTATGAGCAATAATAGTTTTACCGCCATCATCCTTGCTGCTGACCGCAGTCGTGACGACCCCTTGATTCAGGACGCCGGTGTTTGTGCGAAGGCGCTGGTTGAGATAAACGGTCGTCCAATGGTTGGTCGCGTTGTTGATGCGTTATCCCGCAGCCAGCAGGTCAGTGATATCGTTCTGTCAGGTCCGGCAAAAACCTGCTTCGAAAGCTCCGAAGTGTTGATGGAGATCATTAACAAAGGTACGGCACGCTGGTCAGAACCGGCCGACAGCCCGGCTAGCAGCGCCTATGCGGCGCTGAAACAATTGCCTGAACACCAATCGGCGTTAGTCACCACGGCCGACCACCCGTTGCTACGCCCGGACATCATCGATGACTTTCTTGAACGCGCGCTGGCAAGCGGTGCCGATGTCGTCGCCGGTGTTACGACAATCAAGGCGATACACGAAAAATTTCCTGGTGCACGCAAAACTGTCATGCGCTTCAGCGATGACGGCTACTGCGGCTGCAACCTGTTCGCGTTTATGACACCGCAATCACACCGGGTTGCCAAAGCCTGGCGCAGCGTGGAAAAGCAGCGCAAGAACCCGCTATATATCATTCGCCAACTGGGGCTGGGTTCAGTGCTGCGTTACGGTCTGGGCATGCTGCGCATGGAAACTGCGGCCGGGCGCCTGTCACAAAAGCTTGGTGTGAATATCAAACCGGTATTACTACCGTTCCCTGAAGCCGCCATTGATGTGGATACTGTCGCAGATCAGCACTTCGTCGAAACGATTCTGGGAACCGACAAATGATGCTCATGCGCCAGCGTGAAGCAATGGCGTTCACGCTGATAGGCGCGAACACTCACACCAACACGCCACTGCGCGCCATCCGGGCGTACATCGTACAGATAATACTGCGCAGCACGACCGGGCTTGCGGCCTACAGCGGAAGCTGAAGGGATACCGAACACCGGGATATCTCCCCCTTCGCTTTGAATCTGGCTGCGCAACGTACGGTGGCTATGACCGTGCAGAATCAGCTCCGCACCACACTCCGCCAACACTTCACCTAATGCCGCCGTATCGGTCAGACGTTTGCGCCATTTTTCCGCCCCCTCCCCGGGCGGATGATGCAGAAGAACCACACGAAACATACCCTGTGATCCAGCTTCCCGTAACACTGATGCCAGTTGCGTCAGTTGTGCCGCACCCAGCTTGCCGGTCGCGAGAAATGGCGCTGTGGTTACGGCGCTCGACAAACCGATAAACGCCACACCGTTACGAATCCTCAAACTTGGGAACAGCCCGTCTCGGCCGGTTGCAGGCGGATGATCCGCCACGGGATCAGAACGCATCCACGGTTCCCACAGAGAAAAAGTATCAGACCAGGCATGCCGTGCATACGCATCGTGGTTTCCGGGCACAACAGTCACCTCACTGCCTTCGCCAAGCCGCTCCAGCCAGTTGCGCGCCTGACGAAATTCGTCGGGCAAACCAATGTGAGTCAGATCGCCGGTTACCACAACATGCCCGGGATGCCTTTCACGCATGTCCTCAACCAGCGCATCGAGGACTTCGCTGCGATGCTCGGCACGCCGCCCACGCCGCCACGACAGATACCCCAGCACCCGCTTACTTAACAGCTGATTCCAGCGCACAGCTTCCAGCGTGGTGAGGTGGGGATCGGAAAGGTGTGCGAAACGCAGGCCGGATGGTGGGTCAAGGTCATTCATGGCGCAGCAGCTTGTTGAACAAAATTTGGTGAATCATTGGGAGTTGCTTTAGGATGCCGGTACAGAGAATAGTACCCCATCCAGACTGACAAACATCCTTGAATTCCACTCAACCACCCAATGATCGTCCACGCATCGGCCTGATCACCAACCCGCATAGCCGCCGCAACCGTGCAGCACTGGCTGATGTCGAAGCCATGCTCAAGGCGCATAACAACATCCGGCATTACATCACCCGATCGGAAGACGAAATCTCGCTGGCATTACAAACATTTTCCGAACAGGATGTTCAGATCGTAGCCATCAATGGCGGCGATGGAACCACGACACAAATCTTCGCCGCATTGTTAAACGCTTCTCCCTTCGACGTACCACCCACTGTGGTTCTGTTACCCGGCGGCACAACCAATATGAATGCCGCAGATACCGGCATGCGCGGCAAACTGAAAGCATCCATTCGCTTGCTCTGCCGCTGGTCTGATGGAGAGACTATCCGGACACAGGAACTGTACCGCCCTATTCTGCGTGTCGATGGTGCTATCGGCCACGATGCACTCTATGGAATGTTCTTTGGCGCCGGCACCATCATCCGTGGCATCGAATACTGCAAAACCCGTGTTCATCGCGTCGGCCTCATCAACGAAATCGGCCCCGGCGTCGCACTGCTGCGCGCGCTATGGGGCATACTGTGCGGAGACCCGAAGTTTGCTGCACCGGTCGATGCCTACATCCGCCTTGCGGAACGGGGCGATGCCCCGGAAAGGCAACTTGTTATACTGCTGGTCAGCAGCCTGGAACGATTGTTTCTGGGCATGCGCCCGTGGTGGGGATCGGAACAACAACCGCTGCATTGCACCTGGGTACAAAAACCGACGTACAAGCTGCTGAGAAAACTGCCGGGCCTGTTACGCGGAAAACCACCGGCAAGTGCTACACCGGAAAACGGTTATTTCAGTCACAATACGTTGCAAATCGAGCTGGATATGGATGCGACCTTTACCATCGACGGAGAACTTTTCCAGGCAAGCCGCGAACACGGGCCGATCCGCGTCAGCCACGGCGGCGCCATTAAATTTCTAAAGATTGGGCCATGAACACAGCGGATCTTACGCCTGCACCGCAACACCCTGCGCTGCAAGCACTGATCAAAACCTTGCGGGAGAAATATGGCGACAACGTTGTCGCCATCCTTTTCTATGGTTCCTGCCTGCGAAGTGGCGATCCCTACGATGGCTTGGTTGACCTGTACTTAATCGTCGACCGCTACCGCGATGCCAACAGCTCACTGATACGAGCAGCGTGGAACTGGTTGCTGCCACCCAACGTTTTTTACACCGAAGTGGCACATGACGAACACACTGTGCGCTGCAAATTTGCTGTACTGACACTTTCAGACCTGCAACGCGGCACATCACCGCGCTGGTTTCATTCCTACCTGTGGGGGCGCTTCTGCCAGCCAGTTGCTATCGCCTGGCAACGCGACACCGTCAGTCGGCAACAGGTTAATGATTGTCTTCAGCAGGCGATTACAACATTCCTGAACCGGGCTCTGCCTGCCCTGCCACCTGAAGGCGATCTTGTCTCATTATGGCGCGATGGGCTGACACTCAGCTACCGCACCGAGCTGCGCCCGGAATCTACCAACCGCACCGGAGAACTGGTTGCTGCGAATCTGGCTTACTACGAAACAGTCACTGGCTACGCAACCAACGTTCTCGCGCCGGCTTTCCACCTTGAACCTTCAACCACCACCCGGCGCTATCAGACAAACTACCCGGCACTAAAACGATTCAGTGCAAAATTCGCATGGAAGCTGCGTAGCGTACAAGGCAAATTACTGTCCGTCGCACGTCTGCTGAAAGCCCTGTTTACCTTCGATGGCGGACTAGACTACATTGCCTGGAAACTTGAACGCCACTCCGGCATCAATGTGGAAATTCCCGAGCGTGTACGCCGCTGGCCGTTGATTTTTATCTGGGGCATGTTCTGGGACCTGTACCGACGCGGAGCATTCCGCTAACCATGGATAACACGAACTCAAAACGGACTCCGCTCATCTGGCTGGTTATTGGTGACAAGCCGGGGGACAACGCACAAATTGACATTATTGTTAAAGGCCTCGGCCTGCCGTACAAGATAAAACGCCTGATTCCAAAACCAGAGTTCGTGCTGGGAAAACCGCACTTTTGTCCGTCACTCGACCACCTCGATCTGCCGCGTTCTGACAAACTCGAACCCCCGTGGCCGGACTTTATCATCACCATCGGACGCCGCCCCTCCATGGCCGCGTTATGGGTTCAGGAGCAATCCGGCGGACATAGTAAGATCATACTTCTCGGACGACCAAAGAAATGGATTGAACGCTTTGCACTGGTCATCGCACCCTGCCAGTACCAGTTGCCACCACGTGACAACGTGCTGCAACTCAATCTGCCGCTGATGCGTTCAAGCGACATCGCTATCCGGGAGGCCCAGGAGGCCTGGAAACCCCGCTTCGCCGGTCTCGACAAACCGGTTACCGCGCTGCTGGTCGGAGGGCAAACCAAGCCCTACCGGTTTGATAGCAAAACGGCCCGAACACTCATGCAACAATCCCTTGCCCTGACCGAAAAAAACGGGGGTACGCTGTACATTACTACCAGTCGCCGCACTTCACCTGAAGTCACTGAAACACTTAAAAACGGTGCACCCGACAATGCGATTTTCTACCCCTGGACACCTGATGATGCAGGCAACAATCCCTATCACGCACTGCTCGGACTCGCCGACCGTTTCATTGTCACTGGCGACAGCATTTCCATGATGATTGAAGTTGCACGGCAGAAAAAGCCACTGGCAATATTCCCTCTGCCTTTGCAGAACAACCCGCTACTGCGCCTGAAGCACCGCCTACAACAGTCTGAAAAAGGGCTCACCGGACAACTGCGAAACTGGCTGAATCAGTCGGGGCTTGCCGGCTACAGCCGCGACCTTGGCGCCATTCACCGTACCCTTTACGAACAAAAACTTGCGGTGCCTCTGGGGCAACCTTTTCTTGAAACTGGTGGTACAGCGCCCGATGAGGCCGAGCACGTTGTGGAGCGCGTCAGGCAAGTCCTGCTCGCCTGAAAACCCCGCTCCTGTCAGGAAGACCTGAAAACAGTCTTGTTTTTCACCCTGAAATTCTTTCGTACCATGCACGAATACGGCAAATCAACCCCAGCTTACCCATAATCTTGGTCTTGCCGGAACAAACCGTGTACCACTCCGGTAACGCCAGACCGCAACGCCTCATACTGCGATAGCAGTTTTTTGTAAGCACGCCTCGTGTAGTGCTTTCACCAAAAACAGCAAGATTATTCTCCACGACATAAATTCTGTGCGAATCCGGTTTTACAATCCTGCGCTTCATCTCATCCATGAGCTTGGCAGAAGAAATTTCATCAGGGAAACTTTCGAACAAAAACCTTAGCACCTTGACTCTGAGGAACTGATGGATCCATATCTGCTCGTAATCTGCACGTTCTAAATATCTGACACCCTGGTTATCAGCAATAAACCCTGCACTGACAAAGTCCGGTCTGTTAAAAGTGCGGCATCGACAAAGCAGAATACCGTCGATGTCACCTGGAGAGGTCGATGGCAACCAACCCATAATTCCCTCTATAGCACTGATATTCAGGCATATAGGATACTTGTCATCGATACACCAGTATATCCACTCGTCATCAGGTATGTCCCTTAACAAACCCAAAACGGTACCTTTGATATCGGGAGACGTTCGCACACCTTCATGATGTTCTGACTCGCTAACATCCAACTGCTGAAAGGGAATTCTGAATACAAAAGGATGTTTTGGCCATAGCTGATCATATTTCGCGATCATATGGTTCGTCAGGGCTCTGTTTGCATCATAAGTAAGCACAACTGCTTTCAATGCATGCACCTCTCTGTTGATTTGCAGCAATTGTTTCTTCTACGGAGGAATACTCTCCCGTGACAAGGGCTTATTCGCTTAATCACCTTGTCGCCACATAACCAATGATCGCAAGAAAAAACCCTGTTAAAAGCGTTTGCGAAAGGATTAGTAGAGCTTTGACGCCCATTTCCTGAAGGCCCCGTAATTACTCGGAAACTGCCTCAGCCACCTGGGTACCTGCTGCATTCTGGATTCCTTGTAGGGATAGTGGTGCCGCTTCAGACTTCCGCTGCCACGGACAAATACCGTTCCGTCGTAACCGTTAAATATGTAGGTAATATCCGAATAATCTGAACGCAAGGCATCCGGCGAGTTATCCTCAATCTCGAACTTTGGGAAGTATTTTTCATCGACAAAAAATGCGTTGTTTTTCGTAATCGCCACGAGTTCGTAGTTCTTTTCCTTCCCGAGCTTGACCATGGAAAGCAAACTGGAACCCTGATTAACACTCATATCCAGAACCTGCACAAATTCCACGGGGTTTGGAACAGTCGGGTTAAACTCGATCACTACCGCCTTTGGGTGAGATTCTTGTACAGCGGTCCATACATGATAGTCATTCCCGTCAATATCGATTGAAAGCAGGTCGAAATCCGGCGGGATATCGGTTGCCGCAAGAATACTGTCAAGACCATCGTGCGCGCTGGCGCCCACAAAAGCATTCACCGGAACCACACCCTCATTACTTCGATTGGCCTCCACAAGATCTTTAAATCTCGCCTCATCACCCTCGATCAATACCGCTGAGTAATTCTTGTGATGGATCAGGTTGTAGGTATTACTCAGATGTTTACCATCCCACGCGCCGAACTCAACACACCAGCTGTTTACATCGCCGATAACTTCCAGAATTTTCTCTATGACGCCATCCTCACCGTGCTGGGAGACAACATCTTTTTCATACGAATTTAACCAACGATCCGGCTTTGACATATACATCTCGAAAAAAACCTGAATATCTCTGATTCGGATTGTATCGCAGAAACCGTACATTAATCAGAGGTTCCTTAATGCTAGCAGGCCATAGTATGCTATATCGTCATTACCCCTTGAAAATCAGGTTACAGACATGCGAAAGAAGAACCCCTGGAATCTGCCTCCATGGTTGAAGGCAAACATTGATTATTACCTGCACAGAAAAAAAATTCTGGGGAAAAGAGGCGCTGCTTTCAATGGCCAGACCTTCAGGACACAGATTGTCAGTGACCTCATCAAAATACTCCCTAACGACAGAATCATTGAGACCGGAACTTACCTGGGTTCGAGCACACTTTATTTCGCAGAATATTTCAGCGGCCCGGTAATCACCGTAGAATGCATGAAAGAATACTTCCTTTTCTCGAAAAAACGCTTGCGCCAACACAGAAAGATTGACTTTAACCTGTCAGACTCCATCACATTCCTCAACCGGCTTTCCGAAAGCTCCGAAAACACCTCTGGATCTTCACTTTTCTACCTGGATGCCCATTGGCACCTGCACCTGCCACTGAAAGAGGAAGTGAATATTATCCTCAACAAGTTTGAGGATCCCGTAATGCTGGTGGACGACTTCCAGGTACCCGATGATCCCGGGTATGGCTATGACGACTACGGTCAGGGGAACGCCCTCACACTGGAGTACCTGCGACCACTGTCCGCCCTGAATTTTGATATTTTCTTCCCGGCAGCTGAATCCGGCAAAGAAACAGGGGAAAAGCGCGGCTGTGTCATTCTATGCAAGAAAAAAGAAACCACCAAAAAACTCAAGGCAATCCCTTCCCTGCGCTACTACGGAAACAGTTCTGAAATGTAATCAGGCTGTGCCAGCCGGCATCGTGTAGCCATACCGGGACAAAGGAACACCGTATTCCTTCTCCAGTCTGCCGTTACCTTCCGCACAAAGAGTCCGCACTATTTCACGCCCTCTTTCACCGATATCGATTTTGGCAGGACGCCCCCGGCTGTTATCAGCCCTCAGAGCAAGTTTCTGTGCAAGGCGGTAAGGAAGCCAGGGCCCCCATCTCTGCCAGAAATCGATATAGTTCTGTGAGATGGTCGGGTTCTGGCGGTCCGCCTTCAAAAGAACTTCGAACTGACCCGTATCGACACCAAGAAAATTCGACAGATCACTGGCAAACAGACCACTGTCCTCTCTCAAAGTCTCAAACAGAAACACGCCGACATTCTCCCGACCAAACAATCCGGCATAAAAATCAATAGCGCGGAAAAAATCCAGATCGTCCAGTATTGATCGGTGCTCAGCCTTCGTTTTCAGTGTAAGCCAGCGGTCAAACGAAACGAAATTATTACCTCGAATGTATTTGGACAGCTTCTGCAAATACCAGGAGGCAAGAATCTCCTCTTGCCTGCGCAGCGTAAAAAACACCCTGGCATCCGGCATCAGCTCTTTTAGTCGCCGGGCCACGATGCCCTTATCCTTACTCTCGTATAAAGCAAAGTTTTCATGGGAGAGAATTGTTGCCCGATTTTCCTCGTGGTTGTTCAGCGATTCCACGAATATTTCCTGCACGCGATCCGCCTGGTAGTACATGGAGTCCGCAGAACATATGTGCCGGATAGCCCACTCCATATCAGAAGACCCAGCAGGCAAACCCAGATACCCCACTTCGGAGTGCCTGGAAAAGACCTGCACCTGCAAGGAACTGGTCGCAGTCTTCACAAAACCTGGGTGTATAAATATCATTAGCCTGGTGTCATTCGATATCAGAATTGGTTGTCATATACTTGTATTTGCGGATGAACAATGCCAAGTTGTTTGATCTGGGTCAGAAATCCACCAAGATTCTCTATCTCCCTACCTACCAATATCTTGTGCAACGCCAGCCGACTGTACCGCTGGTTGCCCAACGCCGGCGGCTGGGACGATAGGCATAACATAGCCATAGGCTAGCTGTCTATGGCACTGCACGAGTACACTGCAACACGAGTATAGTCTCCGGGCTACACTTAAAAGATATTACGAGCCCACCTCCTGAATTTCCTTCTGGGCACAATTCTACCTCTCAACTCAAGATCCATACGCTCCATAAGCTCCATGCGGGAAAACCTGCTGCCTTTTCCTGAACGGCCCAGAGTCATGTAGAACTCGCGCCGCCGGGTCGGTTCGAAACTCACTTCCCGGAACGGTATCAGCCCCATGGCATAGAGATCAGCGATCAACAAACGGAAGGAATGAGGAACAAAGCACCAGACGTGGACGTCGTAGTATTTCTGGTCTTGCACAAGTGAATGCATTGCTGATTTTGCACCCTCGACGGAACCCCTCAAACTGAATGGCTTACCGCAATCGACATTCCATGAAATCTCACCGGATCGTGACACCTCATAGAGTAGATGCTCAGCCACAATGCCTGGGGTCGGTCTGGCTACCTCCCCGAGATGCTTGTCTATGACACTGCCAATTCCACTAACCGGGCGGAAATAATCGAAACAGTAACGCTTGTCCGGCACTACCAGCGACAGCACACCTGTATCTTTCAGAATGGCATCGCAATCATTAAGAAAAGCTATGAGATCCGGTACATGTTCAACAACGTGGGCTGCAATCACCCAATCGTAATACTTGCTTTTCCCGGTCAATTCCGAATATGACAACCCTGCCTGCCAGACAAAATCTACGTCTTCTATGCGAGATACGTCAACATCGTGTCCACGATATTTATCGACCAGACCAGAACGTGGCAGATGATCAATGACATGAACGCTGTACCCTTCTTTCTTGGGAGCTACCGGGTGATAGCTTGGTCCAATCTCGACGCCGAGCCCCTTCTTGTCAATATGCCTCAGTATGATTTGTTTTTTCCCCATACCTTCCTTCCAGTCAGGACTCTGACAACACAGTAATCGCCGGAATCTACAGAGCGTCTGCCGGCCCAACAGTAGCGACCCAACTCAACCGTAGGGAGAAACGGGAAATGCCGGCATACTCGCCGCCCCTCTCGAACAATGCAGGAACTTGTCAGCCACGAACAAGGCTTCCTCGATCGTCTTGTCCATATCAAGGTAGCGATATGTACCCAGTCTCCCCACAAATGTAACCCTTTGCATCCCCTTACCCAGGCCGACATACTTCTCAAGCAGCAACTTGTCTCCGACCAGCCTGACCGGATAAAACGGGATATCCCCACGACCACAAGTAAAACTGTATTCATGATAAACGACGGTATCCCCGTGTGATTCCCATGGTGCAAAATGCTTGTGCTCCGTTATTCTCGTATAAGGGACTTGCGCGTCACAGTAGTTCATCACCGCACAACCCTGGTAATCCCCTTCGCACCGGCTCTCGTCGAAGCGCAATGATCTGTAACCCAGCTCACCAAAGCGGTAATCAAAATAGGCATCCAGAGGGCCGGAGTAGAATGTATGACAATATTCTTTTGCATGATTTCCCGGGAGAGACTGTCCCAGAAAGACACTGATATTGCTATGATCCAGCAATGCCTCAAAGATGGGTGTATACCCGTCCACTGGGATCCCCTGGTAGTCGTGCGAGAAATAATTATCGTTGTAGTCGAACCTGACTGGCAGACGCTTGAGAATGCTGGCTGGCAGCTCAGATGGCTCACATCCCCATTGCTTCTTTGTGTACCCGTAAAAGAACGCTTCGTATAACTTCCTGCCAATATAGCGCAGAGCCTGATCCTCGAATGTCACTGGTGCCGTTATACTTTGATCAGATTCCTCCTCGATAAGACGGTAAGCATCCTTTGGATCGAGACATTTTCCATAAAACTGGTTGATCGTATGAAGATTGATCGGCAATGAATACACTCGCCCGCCAGAAACCGCCTTTACACGGTTCGTGTATGGATGGAAATCTGCAAAACGGTTCACGAATTCCCATACCTCCCTGTTATCGGTATGAAAGATATGAGGGCCGTATTTGTGGATCATGATCTGGGTTTCCGGATCACGTTGCGTGTAGCAGTTCCCACCGATATGGTCGCGCGGTTCAAACACGTGGACCTTAAAACCCTCGCTTGCGAGCCGGTTCGCAATAACTGCGCCTGAAAAACCCGCCCCGGCTATCGCTACACTCCTCGCCATTTATCTGCTCTCGCTATGGTTGGGACAATTGAGTGAAGAGAGTGCTAACCTCATGTTCGAAACACTTTTCCTGGCACATAATCGCTTCTCTGCAAGCATCGAGATCCCTCGCATGCAAATCATAATTCCCCAGAATCTCCACCAGCATTGCAGCGACTCTGGACAGTACATCCGAACCACTCTCATCGAACTTGTACTTCCCAGGCACCGGTACATCGACTGAATTTGCGGCACTGCCCTGCATGCCTGTTACCAGGCAACAGCCGCAGATCGCAGCTTCCCGCGGAATCCGGTCA
>UOFN01000074.1_pt1 | contig 22530 bp, 20 predicted proteins | sample 1990111 | NCBI WGS metagenome assembly UOFN01 (sample SAMEA4728526, study PRJEB27164) | hydrothermal vent metagenome | biome: marine basaltic hydrothermal vent biome; feature: marine hydrothermal vent; material: mineral | place: Pacific Ocean | collected 2011-06-14/2011-07-23 | depth 1741 m | reverse complement strand
GTGTGGAAACCGGGGGGTGCGCCGGTCTATCTGTAGTTTTTGATGTGGGTGACTACTTATTAACGTATTGGAGAATTTCGGCGGGGTGTTCGACAAGCGCATCGGCACCCCAGTCGTTTGGTTGATCGTGTTCCATCAGGTAACCGAATAATGCGATCAGTGTGCGCATGCCGGCATTACGCCCGGCTTCAATGTCTCGCTCGGCGTCGCCTACGTAGAGTGTTTCTTCCGGCAGGCTGTCGGCCAGCTTGCAGGCATGCAGCAAGGGTGCCGGGTGTGGTTTGCGCTCCTTGAGCGAGTCACCCGAAACCACGCAGGCTGCACGTTGTGACAGGCTTAATGCATCGAGCAGGGGATTGGTCAACCAGCCGGGTTTGTTGGTGACGATACCCCAGCGGATGCCGCGCTTTTCCAGTTCTTCGAGCACGTCTGCCATGCCGGGAAACAAAGCGGTATGTACGGCGATGTTGGCTTCGTAGAGATCGAGTAACTGCTTGCGCAGTGGCTCGAAGTCGGCGTGTTGCGGGTCGAGACCAAAACCAAGTTCGATTAGTGCCCGGCCACCGTGCGAGACTACCGGTCGGATATTTTCAAAGGGCAATGCCTCGCGCCCGTTGAGCTGCAACGTGGCATTAAGCGCAGCGGCAAGATCCGGTGCCGTATCGAGCAGGGTGCCGTCCAGATCGAACAGCACGGTACTTACAGGGTTGGACATATTCAGTCGGTCTTCCGAAACCAGGCGAGGTAGTTCACATCGACATCGTGGCCAAGACGGTATTCACTGGTTAGCGGGTTATAAGTCATACCAGTGAGGTTTTGCAGTTGCAGTCCGGCGGTACGCGCCCAGCGTTCCATCTCTGACGGACGGATAAACTTGCGGTAGTCGTGGGTGCCGCGCGGCAACATTCGCAGCAGGTATTCCGCACCGATGATGGCGAGCATATAGGCCTTGGGGTTGCGATTGATGGTAGAGAAGAACACATCACCACCGGGCTTCACCAGATCAGCGCAGGCCTGAATAACCGATGACGGGTCGGGGACGTGTTCCAGCATTTCCAGGCAGGTTACGGTGTCGAAGGATTCGGGGTGTTGCGTGGCCATGTCTTCGGCGGTGATGCGCTGGTAGTCGACCTGTACGCCGGATTCATGTTGATGAAGCCGCGCCACGGTCAACGGCGCTTCGCCCATGTCGATGCCGGTGACTTGTGCGCCACGCGCCGCCATACCTTCCGACAACAGACCGCCACCACAGCCGACATCAATAATTTTGCACCCATCCAGTGGTGCGCGCTGATCGATATAGTCGAGACGCAGCGGGTTGATATCGTGCAGCGGTTTGAATTCACTGTTCGGATCCCACCAGCGCGAGGCAAGTGCCTCGAACTTATGGATTTCAGCAGCGTCGACGTTGGGGCTGGCGTTGTTCATGGTGTACAGGATACGGGAATCAGTGGCCGGGTTCACCTGCGGCGATACGCGTTTGCCAACCGCGTGTGCGTTGCAGTAAATCTTCTATGTCCAGGTGGGTCAGCTGGCGCTCGCGCATCAGCAGCTGGCCCGCCACCCAGACGTGGCTGACCTGCTCGCGCCCGGCCGCGTAGACCAGTTGCGATTCCGGGTTGTAGACCGGTTGGGATTCCAGTGCGCCGAGATCAACCGCGGTTATATCTGCCCATTTCCCAACCTCGAGAGATCCGGTTTGATCAGCCAGCCCGAGCGCCTGCGCGCCGCTCAGCGTCGCCATGCGCAGCACGGTATGTGCTGGCAAGGCGCTGGCATCACTGGCCACAGCCTTGCCGAGCAATGCAGCGCTACGCATTTCGCCAAACATATCCAGATCGTTATTACTGGCTGCGCCATCTGTGCCGAGCGCAACATTCACACCGGCATCAAGCAGTTTGTGTACCGGGCAGAATCCGCTGGCGAGTTTCATATTGGATTCGGGGCAGTGCACAACACTGGCGCCGCTCTCTGCCAGTTGCGCGATTTCGCTATCTTCCAGTTGAGTCATATGCACAGCTGTTAGCGCGGGTGACAGCAGGCCGAGTTCAGCGAGTCGTGCGATGGGGCGTAAGCCGGTTTGTTTGACACTGTCTTCAACTTCGCCGGCCGTTTCGTGTAAATGAATGTGGATCGGCAGGTCGAGTTCATCTGACAGCATTTGCATCTTTTTCAAAGGTTCATCCGAGACGCTGTAGGGCGCATGCGGCGCAAAAGCGTGATTGATCAGCGGGTGATGTTTGGTTTCGTCGCGCATCGCCAGGCCCTTGGCGAAATACTCGTCCGGGTTTTCAGCATATCGGGTCGGGAAATCGAGCAGGATCATCCCGGTGCAGGCGCGCATGAAACAACTTGCCGCAACCCGCGAAGTGACTTCCGGGAAGAAGTACATATCATTGAAACAGGTCGTGCCACTGCGCAGCATTTCGGCGATAGCCAGTTGTGTGCCGTCGTGAACAAATTGTTCACTGACCCACTTTTGTTCCGCCGGCCAGATGTGTTGCTCCAGCCATTCCATCAGCGGCAGGTCGTCGGCAATGCCGCGCAGTAACGACATAGCGGTATGGGTGTGGGCATTCACCAGCCCCGGGATCAGGGCATGATCGCCGAGATCAACGGTAGTTTGTGCCTCGAAGGACTGGCGAGCTTCACTTGAAGGTAGCAGTGCGGTGATACGACCTTCGTCAACAGCGATACTGTGGTATTCAAGTATCTCTTTGTCCGGCACTACCGGGATAATCCAGCGTGCGTGAATCAGCAGCTCGGTTTGTTTCATGCTTATTCAGGCAGCATTATGCATATGCACATCCTGCTGCGGATAAGGAATGCTGATGCCTTCCGCGTCAAACGCCAGCTTAACGCTTTCCAGCAGGTCAGCACGCACTGGCCAGTAGTCACCACTCTTGACCCAGGGCCGCACATTAAAATTAACACTGCTGTCGGCCAGTTCCGCCATGGCGACAGCGGGTTCCGGGTCGCTCAGAATGCGGGAATCTTTTTTCATAAGGTCGTTGATGATCTGCTTGGCTTTTGCAATGTCATCGTCGTAGCCGATGCCAAATACCAGATCAATGCGCCGTGTTGGTTTCGCAGAAAAATTGGTGATGGTGCCGCCGTATATCTGGCCGTTGGGGACAATGACCTCGCGGTTGTCACCGGTACGGAAAATTGTCGCGAACATACGGACTTCCTCAATGGTTCCCGTGGCACCACCGGCTTCCACAAAGTCACCGACCTTGAACGGACGGAACAAAATAATCATGACACCGGAGGAGAAATTCGACAGTGAATCCTTTAACGCCAGACCGATAGCCAGACCGGCAGCACCGAAGACCGCGAGCAGAGAGGTTGTCTCGACGCCCAGATGGTCGAGTGAGGCCATCACGACGACCAGTATCAGGACGGTGTAGACGAGGTTGCGGACAAAGTTGATCAGCATGTCGTCCATGTTGGCCCGACCCATGACTTTCCCGACAAGATTCGTCAACCGTTTTGCGATCCAGCGACCAATGACAAAGATGAGCAGTGCGATAGCGATTTTGATCGACAGATCGATCAGCAGGGTCTGCATGGATGACAGGTCATCCATAGCGGGCATCAAGTTTGGATCCATTATTTTTACTCCCCGGTTGGGTGCTGATTATCAACCGGGGAGTAAAGACATAATGTCACTGAGTTGCAAGCAGTATTTTTGCGATGGACTTTTGTTCAGTTATTGGAGGGAGCGTCTTCCCTGAGAATTTCCAGTGCGGCGGCCTCGGCCTTTGCGGGGATTTTGGCGCTTTGCACTTCATCCGGTTTGTTGATCTCAAGGGTTGCCCAGCTGATAAGCAGAATTCCGGCTGCTGATGCGGCAATGAGTGACAAAGTGCTCTTTCTTTTCTGGCGTGAACGGGCCTCTGCCGCGAGTCGGGTGACAGTGTTGAGTTCTTGCTGCGAGATCTCGGGGGCCTGCGGTGCAGGCGTCGGCGTAGTATCTTCTTCGTCAGCGGCGGACTCGCTGGCTGCCACTTCTTCTTCATTCATTAATATGCGAATTTCAGCGCCTGTAGCCAAGTCGGCTTCGGCCTTGGCCCTGGCGGCTTGCTCAGCAGCGCTGCGTGCCAGCTCTTCTTTTTCCTGCGCCATACGTAATGCCGCAGCCTTGCTGGCGGCTGCCTGATCTGCTTCCTGTCGGGCTGCCCGGGCGAGATCACCGGCGAGTTCAGCAGCAAGTACTTTTTCAGCGGTAATCTGTGTCGCAGCATATTGCTCAGCTTCAAGTCGGGCCTCTTCAGCCTGCTGGGCTGCAGTTTCCGCCTGCACCGCCTGCTCGCTGATGTCTTGAGTAATCTTTGCCTGCCGCTCAGTTGTTGCGCCAGCCTCATCTTTTTCAGCTGCCAGCTTCAGCGCGAGTTCTTCGGCCTGCTTCACCGTTTCGGTAGCCGTGAGCAGCTGACCGGATGTATGCCGGGCGGCTTCAAAAGCGAGCTTCTGTTCGACCTCGGCTTTTTCAGCTTCAGCGCTTAGTTCAGCAGATCTTTCTACAGCCTGCGATTCGGCTTCGAGCAGAGTTTTGCGTGCCTGTTTGGCGGCGGATTCAGTTTCGGCGAGTACTTCAGCAGCAATGCGTTCGGCTTCTATGCGTTCCTGTAAGGTTTTTTCTGCCTCCAGCGCAGCTGCTTTGGCAGTTTCTATTGCGTGAAGATCAGCGCGCCTGGTTTCTTCCAGTTGTTGCACGATAGCCGTTTCTTCGTCATGAACCCGTTGTTGGGTTGCTACGGCAAGTTCTTCCAGCTTTGTGGCAGTTTTTTCAGCGCCGGTCTTTTCTGCGGAAATTTTTTCTACATCGGCGCGGCTGGATTCAAGTTGCTGAATAGCGTGATCATGGTTCTCTGTATGTTTTGACAGCGCCTTTCTGGCATCAGCATGTTTTGCATTGGCTCTTTGTGCAGCGATACAGAGTGATTCCGACTCTTGCGTGGCAAGTTGCGCGGTCTCTATTGCGAGCGTTAATTTTGCAATGGCGGCAGACTTTTTCGCTGCGGCTTCTGCCATTGCATCCTGTGTATCAATGATGTCATCGACAACTTTAGTATCTGGTGTGTCGTCAGGTGTTACCGGCTGTGTGGGCGGTTCTACCGGTTCGACACTGCTGGTTTTCACAACCTGTGGTTTTGCGGCTGGTTGTGAATCCGGCTTGTCCGAGAACTGTTTTCTGGCAGCGGCAGCTACGATATCAGCCGAAATGTTGTGTTCGTCAGCTGCATAGCCGTATACCAGAGCCAGATCGCAGATCCGGTTGATGTTCCTCGGGATGCCGCCACTTTTCATGTAGATGAGCTTGCAGGCTTTGTCACTGAAAAGTTCCGCAGAACCACCGGCTTTACCGACACGGTGCCGAATATAGGCACAGGTTTCATTTGCATCGAGCGGAAATAGCTGGTGATTGCACTCAATACGCTGGGCAAGTTGTTTCAGTCGAGGGGATTTCAGTTTTTCCTGCAACGATTCCTGGCCAATGAGCATGATCTGGATCATCGCGCTTTTGTCAGCATTTATGTTGGAGAGCATACGCAGCTGTTCCAGCACACCGTGTTCCAGATTTTGTGCTTCATCAACAATCAGCAGTACGTTGCGATTCGAGGCATATTGACGGATAACAAAATCAGTAAAGCGTTTATAGCGGCTAACGTCGTCGGTCTCGGCGCAGTCCAGATCAAAAGCGATAAGGATGCGATTAAGCAGTTCACTGAAACTGGAGTAGGTATCGGTAATCAGCCCGGTGCAGACGTTGTCGTCGAGGCTTGATAGCAAGGCGCGTATCAGGGTCGATTTCCCGGTTCCGGGCGCGCCACTGATAGCGCAGAAACCGGAACGATTTATGGCCGCGAGTTGCAGCAGGTTTAATGCCTGCTCGTGCTGCTCGCTAAGATACAGGAAGTCCGGATCAGGCAATAAGGAAAAGGGATTCTCACGGAACCCGTAGAAATTCGCATACATGGCACTACTCCCCAAACGCTAATATTTTTATCTTTTATTTTTTTGTTTCAGCTCAAAGTTCAGGGCGATGCGATAACGGGCAGGCCTGGAACTTCGGGCAGGTGTACTATTATGAGCCTTTTTTCGGAGTTAGTTAAGTGAGTAAGGGTACAAATTTGCAGAAATTGCATGATTCGACGCGTGCGCTGGTGTGGGCTGACACCGCGCTGAAGCTGTTGGACCAGCGCAAACTCCCGCACAAGGAGACATGGCTGGTATTGCGCGACTGTGCTTCTGTTGCTGAGGCTATCAGCAACATGGTGGTGCGCGGAGCGCCGGCGATAGGCATCAGTGCGGCGTATGCGGCAGTGCTGGCAGCACAGGCACGCTACGCCGATGGTAGTGGTCTGAACGGACTGGAAAAGGATCTCGACCACCTGTCTGCTGCGCGTCCAACCGCAATAAATCTTGGCTGGGCCGTTGAACGAATGCGGCGTTGTGCTCGTGAAGCAAAAGATAATCCGGTTGCGACATTACTGGCCGAAGCGAAAGCGATTCACGATGAAGATATCGCCGCTAACTATGCGATGGGTGAATCCGGGGCAGCTTTTATTGCACCCGGCAGTGGTGTCTTGACGCATTGCAACACCGGCTCACTGGCAACAGGTGGTTATGGAACCGCGCTGGGCGTGATTCGAAGCGCCTGGTCGGCAGGTAGACTTGAGACTGTATATGCAGATGAAACGCGCCCCTGGCTACAAGGTGCGCGGCTGACGGCGTGGGAGTTGGTCAGGGATGAGATTCCGGTAACGCTGTTGGTTGACGGTGCGGCTGCCTGGTTGATGAAACAGGGCAAGGTACAGTGGGTCATTGTTGGCTCGGACCGGATCGCGGCGAATGGCGATGTTGCGAACAAGATTGGAACCTATGCTGCCGCAGTGGCGGCGCGTCATCACGGTGTGAAATTTATGGTAGTCGCACCGTCTTCGACAGTTGATATGAACACCGCCTGTGGCGCGGATATTCCCATCGAAGAACGTGCGCAGGAGGAGGTTTTACAGGCGGGTGGCCAACCGATTGCGGCTGCCGGAGCGCAAGCCTGGAACCCGGCGTTTGATGTGACGCCGGCTGAATTAGTCGACGTTATCGTCACTGAACGCGGTGCTGTCGAGCGCCCGAACCTCGCCAAAATGCAGGCAATGATGGCCTGGACAGGAAATTGACGGGTTATCCCTCAGGCGCTCTCTCGACCGTTCTCAGCGCGAATTGTTCTAATGCAGTGGTAGGGCAGGGTGTGCTAACATTCGTCTTTTAGCCGCTCTGGGCGATTCTGCGTGTCTCAGGTGGCGTACATTCATTCGATCCCGGGTTGAGTTTCATGTCTGATTTCGCCAAAGAAGTACTTCCGGTCAATCTGGAAGACGAGATGCGGAAATCCTATCTCGATTACGCCATGAGCGTGATCGTTGGGCGCGCGCTGCCGGATGTGCGCGACGGACTGAAGCCAGTGCATCGACGCGTACTGTTCGCCATGAGTGTACTCGGCAACGACTTTAACAAACCCTACAAGAAATCTGCACGTGTCGTCGGTGATGTGATTGGTAAGTATCACCCGCACGGTGACACGGCTGTTTACGACACGATCGTTCGTATGGCGCAGCCGTTCTCGTTGCGTTACATGCTGGTCGACGGGCAGGGCAACTTCGGTTCGGTGGACGGTGATTCACCGGCAGCCATGCGTTACACCGAAGTGCGCATGTCGAAGATTGCGCACGAGTTGCTCGCCGATCTTGATAAAGAGACAGTCGATTTCGTTGCCAACTACGACGAGTCCGAGCACGAACCGTCGGTTATGCCGACGCGTATTCCCAATCTGCTGATTAACGGTTCGGCCGGTATCGCCGTGGGTATGGCGACCAACATTCCGCCGCATAATTTCAATGAAATCGTCAACGGGTGTCTTGCGTTGATCGATAACCCGGAGCTTTCTATCAAGGAGTTGATGGAGATTATCCCCGGGCCGGATTTCCCGACCGCCGCCATCATTAATGGCGTGCGCGGTATCCACGAGGCGTACCACACTGGACGCGGGCGTGTGCATATCCGTTCGCGCAGCCATATTGAAGGCGAAGACGGCAAGAAACAATCGATTGTCGTGACCGAGTTGCCCTACCAGGTCAACAAGGCGCGCTTGCTGGAGAAAATTGCCGAGCTGGTCAAGGACAAGAAGATCGAAGGCATTTCCAACCTGCGCGACGAGTCCGACAAGGACGGTATGCGCATGGTGGTTGAGCTCAAACGCGGCGAGGTTGCCGAGGTTGTACTCAATAATCTCTACCAGCAAACCCAGATGCAGACGGTGTTCGGCATCAACATGGTGGCGCTGGTCGATGGTCAGCCACGACTGCTGAATATAAAACAAATCCTCGAAGCTTTTGTGCGTCATCGTCGCGATGTGGTAACGCGTCGTACCGTATTCCTGCTGCGCAAGGCGCGCGAGCGGGCACACGTGTTGGAAGGCCTGGCGGTTGCGTTGGCTAACATTGATGAAGTGATTGCGCTGATCAAATCGTCCTCCAGCCGCGTCGAGGCGCGTGCCGAGCTGGTGCGTCGCGAATGGACACCGGGTATCGTCGGTGAGTTGCTGAAACGTTCCGGTGCAACCTCTTCGCGGCCGGACGGGCTGGAAGAAGAATTCGGTTATCACGGTGACGTGTATCGTTTGTCAGAAGTTCAGGCGCAGGCCATTCTCGATTTGCGTCTGCATCAGATCACCGGGCTGGAACAGGACAAGATCGTTGGTGAATACCGTGAGCTTATCGAACGTATCGATGGCCTGCTGGATATTCTCAATAATCCTGATCGCCTGATGGAAGTGATTCGCGGCGAACTGGACGCTGTGCTGGAAAGTTATGGCGATGAACGCCGTACCGAGATTCTGACCGATCACCTCGACCTGACCATGGAAGATTTGATCACCGAGGAAGACGTGGTGGTTACCTTGTCGCACCAGGGTTATGCCAAATCACAGCCGTTGTCCGATTACCGGGCGCAGCGTCGTGGCGGTCGCGGCAAGGCGGCCACCAAGGTGAGAGAGGAAGACTTTGTCGACAAGCTGTTTGTCGCCAGCACCCACGACACAATCTTGTGCTTCAGCAGTCGTGGTAAGGCGTATTGGCTGAAGGTTTACCAGTTGCCGCAGGCCGGGCGCATGGCGCGCGGCAAGCCGATTGTGAACCTGTTGCCTCTGGAAAGTGGTGAGCGCATTAACGCCGTGTTGCCAGTTCGCGAGTTCCCGGAAGACCTGTTTGTCTTTATGGCGACGGCGCAGGGTACAGTGAAGAAAACACCGTTGTCGGATTTCTCGCGGCAGCGCAGTAACGGCATCATCGCTGTGGATCTACGCCCCGACGATTATCTGATTAATGTGGAGATCACTGACGGATCGAAAGACGTGATGCTGTTCAGTAATACCGGCAAGGTCATCCGTTTCCATGAATCCGGTGTACGTCCCATGGGGCGCACTGCCTGTGGCGTGCGCGGTATCCGTCTGGCAGCCAGTCAGCGCGTGATTGCATTGATTATCGTCGATGAAGGCGCAGTGTTAACCGCTACCGAGCACGGCTACGGCAAACGTACCGCCGTATCCGAATATCCTTCACACGGTCGCGGTGGTCAGGGTGTTATCTCGATTCAGAGCACCGACCGCAACGGTGAGGTGGTTGGCGCTGTGCTGGTTCAGGAAGATGACGAATTTATGTTAATCAGTAATGGCGGTACGCTGGTACGTACACGCGTTACCGAAGTGTCGAGTATGAGTCGTAATACGCAGGGTGTTCGACTGATTAAACTACGCGATGGCGAGACGCTGGTCAGTATTGAGCCGGTGGCAGATGCCGGCGGTGATGAAGAAGCGGAAGGCGCCGAAGAAGTCGGCGACGACGCATAGTATTTTCCGGATTTATTCAGGAGTTAAAGAGTATGTCGAAGGTGTATAACTTCAGCGCCGGCCCCGCAGTATTGCCGGCAGAAGTGCTGGAGCGGGCGCGCGAGGAACTGGTCGACTGGCACGGCAGCAGCATGTCGGTCATGGAGATGAGCCATCGCGGTAAAGAGTTCATGTCCATCGCGGAGAAGGCCGAGGCTGACCTGCGCGAGTTAATGAAAATTCCGGAAAACTACAAGGTGCTGTTCCTGCAAGGCGGTGCATCCAGCCAGTTTGCGATGGTGCCGATTAACCTGCTGCGTGGAAAAAACAAGGCAGACTACATCTGGACCGGTGCCTGGGGCACGAAGGCAATTGCCGAGGCGAAACGTTATTGCGATGTGAACGTTGCCGCCAGTTCTGAAGCGAAGAAGTTTTCGACGATTCCCGACCCGAGTGGCTGGGCGCTGGACGCGGATGCTGCCTACGTTCATTACACGCCGAACGAAACCATCGGCGGAGTTGAATATCACTGGATACCGGATGTAGGTGATGTGCCTTTGGTCGCCGATATGTCTTCGACAATTCTGTCGCGGCCGGTGGATGTGAGTAAATATGGTGTTATCTACGCGGGTGCACAGAAAAATATCGGCCCTGCCGGGTTGACTGTGGTTATCGTTCGCGACGACCTTATTGGCCAACCCGTCAGCGATCAGCCAGCGATGTTTGATTACGCCACGCATGCGAAGAATGGTTCCATGTACAACACGCCGCCGACTTACGGCTGGTATTTCGCCGGACTGGTGTTCGAATGGCTGAAAGAGAAGGGCGGGCTGGAAGCGGTATCGATGATCAATCATCGCAAGGCCAGCGCCCTGTACAAGGCCATCGATGCCTCGGATTTCTACGCTAACCCGGTTGACCCCGATTGCCGTTCCTGGATGAACGTGCCATTTACCCTGGCCGACCCGGAACTGGACGCTACCTTCCTGGAAGAAGCAAAGCAGGAAGGACTGATGACCCTCAAGGGGCATAGATCGGTCGGTGGTATGCGCGCCAGTATCTACAACGCGATGCCGGAAGAAGGTGTTGCTGCGCTAATTAATTTCATGGGCGAGTTCGAGAAGCGCCACGGGTAAATTGGAACAATATACAGCTATGCATAAAATACTTACTCTGAACAATATTTCCGTCTCCGGTCTGGAACGTCTGCCGCGCGACAAGTATGAAATCGCTTCCGAGATACAGCAGCCGGAAGCAGTCCTGCTGCGCTCATTTAATATGCACAATTGGGACATCCCTGAGTCCGTGCAGGCGATTGGCCGTGCCGGTGCCGGTGTTAACAATATCCCGGTTGATGATATGAGCAAGCGTGGTGTACCGGTATTCAACGCGCCCGGTGCCAATGCCAATGCAGTTAAAGAGCTGGTGATTGCAGGTATGCTGATGGCCTCGCGCAACCTCTGCCAGGGCTGGGCATTTGCGCGCGGTCTGGAAGGCGAAGACAGCGAGATCAGCAAACAGGTCGAGTCCGGCAAGAAAAACTTCGCCGGTTTTGAGTTGCCCGGTCGCACACTGGGCGTTATCGGTCTGGGTGCTATCGGCGTGCAGGTCGCTAACGTCGCACATTCGCTGGGGATGAAGGTTATTGGTTACGACCCGGATATTACTGTGCAGAGCGCCTGGCAGATGTCTTCGGATGTCGAGCAAGCGGCGGGTGTTGATGACCTGCTTGCGCGCAGTGACTTCGTCACCTTTCATGTTCCGCTGGTTGACGCGACACGCCATATGATCAATGAAGAGCGTCTGCGTGCTATGCGTGATAACGTGGTGTTACTGAACTTCTCACGTAACGGCATTATCGATGATGAAGCTGTGGTCAAGGCGCTGGACGAAGGCAAGGTCTATTCCTATGTGTGTGACTTCCCCAGCAACCTGCTCAAGGATCACACGCGCGTGATCACACTGCCACATTTGGGTGCTTCGACCAAAGAAGCCGAGGACAACTGCGCCATCATGGTGGCCGATCAGGTCAGTGATTACCTGGAAAATGGCAACGTGCGCAACTCGGTCAACTTCCCCAAGTTATACATGAAGCGCGGCAGCAAGCACCGGCTGACGGTGGTGAACGAGAATGTGCCTAATATGCTCGGCCAGATTTCTACCGCGCTGGCAGATGCCGGCCTGAACATTCTCGATATGATCAACAAGTCACGCGGTGATCTGGCCTATACACTGGTCGATGTAGAAAACGAAATTTGTCAGGAGTGCATCGATAATATCGCCGCGACCGAAGGCGTCTTGTCGGTGCGAGTACTCTAGGCGGCCGGGCGCGATATGGCCAAACTGACTCTCGAGCAGTTGCGCGAACGCATTGATGCGCTGGATGAACAACTTCAGTCTCTGCTGAATGAGCGCGCCGACTGTGCACAGCAGGTCGCAGAGGCCAAGCGTGATGGAGATGCCGATACTGTCTTTTACCGGCCGGAACGTGAAGCTGAAGTCTTAAGGCGAGTCCGCGAGCGTAACCAGGGGCCGCTTTCCGATGACGAGATAGCGCGTTTGTTCCGCGAAGTTATGTCAGCCTGCCTGGCGCTTGAGCAGCCAATGACCATCGCTTATCTAGGCCCCGAGGGAACGTTTACTCAAGCCGCTGCATTGAAGCACTTCGGCCATTCTGTACAGCTTAAAGCCTTGTCGGCGATTGACGAGATATTTCGCGAAGTGGAAGCCGGCAGTGCCAGCTTTGGTGTGGTTCCGGTAGAGAATTCTACCGAAGGCACGATTAATCACACGCTGGATATGTTTATTCGTTCACCGCTGAAAATTTGTGGTGATGTGGAACTGCGTATTCACCATCAGTTGCTCGGCAACGTTGATGACATCAAGAAAATTGGTGCCTTGCATGCACACCAACAATCGCTGGCGCAGTGTCGGGAATGGCTGGATGCAAATTTGCCCGGAGTGGAACGTATTGCGGTCAGCAGTAATGCCGAGGCCGCGAGACAGGCCAGTGAAAGTAAAAGTATTGCGGCGATAGCCAGTGATGCGGCTGCCGAGACCTATGGCCTGAAAACCTTCGCTGCAAATATTGAAGACGACCCGAACAACACGACACGCTTTCTGGTAATCGGCGATCAGCAGGTCGGGCCCAGCGGGAATGACAAAACATCATTAATGGCAACGGTTCACAATGAATCCGGCGCACTGTATTCATTGCTTGAACCGGTGTCACGTCATGGCGTGAGTATGACGAAAATCGAGTCACGACCTTCGCGCCAGAGCAAGTGGGACTATGTATTCTTTGTCGATGTCGATGGGCACTGCGATGATAAGAATGTCGCTGCGGCATTGTCCGAGCTGAGATCCAGGACGGCGATGCTCAAGGTGCTTGGCTCTTATCCAAAATGTGAACTGTGAATGACAGCGAGCATGCTTGAAAACGCGATTCCCGGTGTACAGGCATTGCGCCCGTATGCACCGGGAAAACCGCTCAGCGAACTGGAACGTGAATACGGCATAAACAACGCCGTTAAGCTTGCCTCCAATGAAAATCCTCTGGGGCCATCAACTGCTGTACTGGATGCATTGCGTGGAGGTTTTGATGAGCTTGCACGTTATCCGGATGGTAACGGTTTTGAGTTGAAGTCGGCGCTGGCGAAGCGTCACGTCGTTTCCGTTGACCAGATTACATTGGGCAATGGTTCCAACGATGTGCTGGAGTTGGTGGCGAGGGCGTTCTTGTCACCCCAAACCTCTTCGGTTTTTTCAGCACATGCTTTCGCGGTGTATCCGATTGTCACACAGGCTATTGGCGCACGTTCACGCGTTGCTCCTGCGAGTGATGGAAGCAACGGCCCTGCCTTCGGTCATGACCTCGATGCCATGCGTGAGCAGATCGACTCCGATACCCGTGTGGTGTTCATCGCCAACCCCAATAACCCTACCGGTACCTGGTTGCCGCGCGCTGCGCTGCGCGCCTTTGTCGAAACAGTACCGGAAAATGTGGTTGTGGTGATAGATGAAGCGTACTTCGAGTACGTGGCTGAAGCGGACTACCCGGATACTTCGCAATGGATTGATGATTTCCCGAATCTTCTGGTTACGCGCACTTTTTCCAAAGCTTACGGGCTTGCATCCTTGCGTATCGGTTATGGTATTTGTCAGCCGGAGCTTGCCGACGTACTGAACCGGGTGCGCCAGCCATTTAACGTCAACAGTTTTTCACAACTGGCGGCCTGTGCAGCACTGGAAGACAGTGCGCATCTAACGGCTTCCATCGAGGTAAACCGGGCAGGCATGGCGATGTTGACGGAAGGCATTACTGCATTGGGTTTGACCTTTATCCCGTCTGTTGGCAATTTCGTTTCTGTTGATGTCGCTCGCGACGCGGCTGAAGTTTACGAAGCATTGCTGCACGAAGGTGTCATCGTCAGGCCGGTCGATAACTACGGAATACCGGGCTATTTGCGTATCAGTGTCGGGCTTGAAGAAGAAAACCGGCGTTGCCTTGAAGCGCTTGGGAAGGTGCTGTCATGATTAAACGGCTGTGTATTATTGGTGTTGGCCTGATCGGTGGTTCGCTGGCACGTGCGCTGCGCGAGGCAGGCCATGTGGACGAAATCGTCGGTTCCAGTCGACGGGCAGAACATTTACAAGAAGCGGTTGACCTGGGCGTGATAGACCGCTTCGACATCGACCCTGCACGTGCAGTCGAAGGCGCAGACATGGTTTTCGTCTCTGTTCCGCTGGGTGCGATGGGCCAGGTTTTTAAATCTATTTCAAATTCACTTGCACCGGACGCTGTCGTCACTGATGGCGGAAGCGCCAAGGCAAGTGTGGTGCGAGATGTCAGCGCAGCAGTTGGCCTGACGCCGGACTGGTTTGTTCCCGGGCATCCAATAGCCGGGACTGAGCGTAGTGGTGTCGCCGCATCTTTTGCTACCCTATATAAAGATCGGCGCGTAATCTTGACGCCACTGGAACAAACAAAACCTGAAGCTACCGGCCGGGTTCGCGCTATGTGGGAAGCCGTTGGCGCACAGGTCAATGAAATGAGCGTGACACACCACGATGAAGTACTGGCAGCGACCAGCCATTTACCGCATGTGCTCGCTTTCTCGCTGGTAGAAAGTCTGGCACGACTGGCTGAACAGCGTGAGATATTTGAATATGCCGCCGGTGGGTTCCGCGACTTCACCCGCATTGCATCCAGCGACCCGACCATGTGGCGTGATATCTGTCTCGCCAATCGCGATGCCTTGCTGGTGATGCTGGATCGTTTCAGCGTTGATATGGACGCACTGCGCACGGCAGTTGACGCCCGCGATGATGAAACCTTGTTGCGAATATTTTCTGAAGCGAAGGCGGTGCGCGATGTTTTTGCTGATCCCGCCGGAACGACGAAAGATTGATATGAGCAGCCAGTCATCGCTCCGTTTTAAAGTAACGCCGGGCGGTTCGCTAAGTGGGCGTATCCGCGTGCCCGGCGACAAATCAATTTCCCATCGTTCCATCATGCTGGGAGCGTTGGCCGATGGTGTGACCGAGATACAGGGCTTTCTTGAAGGCGAAGACAGTCTGGCGACCCTGAAGGCATTTCGCGCCATGGGCGTACACATCGAAGGGCCGGATAAGGGACGTGTGGTGGTGCAGGGTGTTGGCATGCATGGGTTGAAGCCACCGGCAGCCGCACTCGATCTCGGTAATTCCGGGACTTCGATGCGTCTGCTCTCCGGTTTGCTGTCGGGGCAGGCTTTTGATGTTGAACTGGTCGGAGATCATTCGCTGATGGGCCGCCCCATGCGCCGTGTCACTGAACCGCTGGCGACCATGGGCGCGGTCATTGAAGCAACAGAGAAGGGTACTGCGCCGTTACGCATTCGTGGTGGGCAGGCGCTGAAGGGTATCGATTACGACATGCCGGTTGCCAGTGCACAGGTGAAATCCTGCTTGTTGCTGGCTGGCCTGTATGCGCAGGGACGCACTTGTGTTACCGAGCCTGCACCAACCCGCGACCACACCGAACGTATGTTGTCGGGGATGGGCTATGGTGTTGTGCGCGAAGATGACCGTGCATGCCTCGAAGGTGGCGGTAGTTTGTTAGCCGGTAATATTGATGTGCCCTCTGATATTTCCTCTGCCGCATTCTTCCTCGTCGGTGCTTCCATTGCACCGGGTTCGGATTTACTGATCGAACACGTCGGCATTAACCCGACACGCACCGGTGTGCTGGAGATCCTGCGGCTCATGGGCGCGGATATCGAAGTGCAGAACCCACGCGACGTTGGCGGGGAACCGGTCGCGGATCTGCGTGTACGTTATGCGCCGTTGAAAGGCATCGATATTCCTGTCGAACAAGTGCCGCTGGCTATCGATGAATTCCCCGCGCTGTTTGTCGCTGCCGCCTGTGCCGAAGGACGAACCGTACTGACCGGTGCAGCAGAACTGCGTGTTAAAGAGAGCGACCGTCTTCAGGTCATGGCCGATGGCTTGCGGACGCTGGGTGTCGATGCGCAGCCGACAGCAGATGGCATGATTATTCAGGGCGGTACCATCGGTGGTGGAAAGGTTAATAGTTGCGGAGATCATCGCATTGCCATGTCATTTGCGATGGCGGCATTACGCGCCACAGGCGAGATCAGCATCGATGACTGCGACAACGTAAACACCTCGTTCCCGGATTTTGTCGGGCTGGCTTCAGCAGCCGGTCTTTCTGTTAACGCCGAATAATTAACGATGCCTGAACAAACAGATTTATCGATTCCCGTCATTACCATCGACGGCCCCAGCGGTTCCGGCAAGGGCACGATCAGCCATGCTGTAGCGCACGAGCTGGGATTTCATTTTCTCGACAGCGGTGCGCTGTATCGCATTCTGGCTTACGCGGCGCAAAAACAAGGTATCGCGCTCGACGACGAACCAACACTCGCAACACTGGCAGGAAAACTGGACATCCGTTTTCCTGCCGAAGGTGAAAATGATGCGGTCCTGCTGAACGGGGAAAACGTCGGCAATGACATTCGCACCGAGGCTGCCGGTGCCGGCGCGTCGAAGGTGGCAGTGCTGCCCACCGTACGCGCAGCCCTGTTGCAACGGCAGCGGGATTTCCAGCAAGCCCCTGGTCTGGTCGCCGACGGGCGTGACATGGGAACCGTGGTTTTCCCCGACGCCGAGGCCAAGTTCTTCCTCACCGCAAGCGCAGAAGAACGTGCAAGAAGGCGTTTCAACCAACTGAAAGAAAAAGGAAAAGAATCCCCTCTTGAAGAGATTTTTTCTGATATCAAAGCCCGCGATGAACGCGATTCCAGCCGCGCCGTAGCGCCACTGAAAGCCGCAGCGGATGCAGAACAGATCGACACCACTTCACTGGATATTCCCACCACTATTGCGCGGGTTCTTGCCGAAGTAAAAAATCGTCTAAACCCGTGAAATCCAAAGACTATCAGGCTATACTTCGCGGTTACGCGGTCTGGTAGCGTTTTTTGCTGCCAGTTTGTTTAACCTCAACCCGCTAATCGGGAAATTTCTGATTACGCGGATTTTACTTAGGCCGTTGCATTTACGCATCGGAAGGAAGTTTCACCCATGACTGAAAGTTTTGCTGAACTGTTTGAAGAAAGCCTGGTTAATAAAGAAATGCGTCCAGGCACCATTGTCACTGGCACCGTTGTTGATATACAACCTGATGCCGTCATCGTAAACGCCGGGTTAAAGTCCGAAGGCGTTATCCCAATAGAACAGTTCAAGAACAGTCAGGGAGAACTTGAAGTCGCCATAGGCGACGCCGTTGAGGTTTCACTGGATGCCGTTGAAGACGGCTTTGGCGCCACGCGTCTTTCACGCGAAAAAGCCAAGCGTGCACAAGTCTGGAAGCGTCTGGAAAAATGTTTCGAAGATGGCGAGATCGTCAAAGGTCTTATCAGCGGCAAGGTCAAGGGCGGCTTCACCGTTGACATCGAAGACATCCGCGCATTCCTGCCAGGCTCTCTGGTCGATGTGCGTCCGGTACGCGATACCGCTTACCTGGAAGGCAAGGAACTCGAATTTAAAGTTATCAAACTGGATCAGCGTCGCAACAACGTGGTGGTTTCACGTCGCGCCGTGGTCGAGACAGAATACAGTGCAGAGCGTGAAGAGCTGTTGGAAAGCCTGCAGGAAGGTGCGCAGGTCAAGGGTATTGTCAAGAACCTCACCGACTACGGTGTGTTTGTTGACCTCGGCGGCATTGATGGTCTGTTGCACATCACCGACATGGCCTGGAAGCGCGTCAAGCATCCTTCCGAGATTGTTGAAGTTGGTCAGGAGATCGACGTCAAGGTGCTCAAGTTTGACCGCGAACGTAACCGCGTATCACTGGGCCTGAAGCAACTGGGTCAGGATCCGTGGGCGGATCTGGCGCGCCGCTATCCGGAACACACGCGCATGTTCGGCAAGGTCACCAATATTGCCGACTACGGTTGCTTCGTGGAAATCGAAGACGGTGTGGAAGGTTTGGTGCACGTCTCCGAAATGGATTGGACGAACAAGAACGTCAACCCGGGCAAGATGGTTCACATCGGTCAGGAAGTCGAAGTCATCGTACTGGACATCGACGAAGAGCGTCGTCGTATCTCACTGGGCATGAAGCAGGTTCACGCCAACCCGTGGGATGAGTTCTTCGCCACCCGCAACAAGGGTGATCACGTGTCGGGCACCATCAAGTCAATTACTGACTTCGGCATCTTCATTGGCCTGGACGGCGGTATCGATGGTCTGATCCACCTGTCCGACATTTCCTGGCACGAGCCGGGCGAAGAAGCGGTCCGCAATTACAAGAAAGGCGAGGAGCTGGAAGCCGTGGTGCTGTCCGTTGACGCCGAGCGTGAGCGAATTTCCTTGGGTATCAAACAGCTTGAGAAAGATCCTTTCTCCAATTTCTCAGCAGATAACGCTAAAGGAAGCATTGTTAAGGGCGTTATTAAGGAAGTCGATGCCAAAGCAGCGATTGTTGACCTTGGTGACGGCATCGAAGGCACCCTGCGTGCATCCGAGCTGGCCCGCGACCGGGTCGAGGACGCCCGCACCGTGCTGACGGTTGGCCAGGAGATTGAAGCCAAGTACATCGGTGTGGACCGTAAAACCCGCACCATTGCACTGTCTATCAAGGCCAAGGATCATGATGAGGAATCTGCCGCGGTCAAGGATTACTCGCGTGGCACCGGATCAGTGGGCGCGACGCTAGGTGACGTGTTGAAGGAACAACTAGGAAATAGTGGCGACTAATCAACGATTTGGTCTAAACTATGGCGTACAGGGGTGGAAAGGGCTCATTTCGGGGCCCTCTGCCGAAACGGGGACAGCTATATGACAAAGTCTGAATTAATTGAAGTGCTTGCAGCCAAGAACACGCATCTGAACCATAAAGATGTGGAATTGGCGGTGAAAAGTCTGATTGAGCAGATGAGCCAGTCCCTGTCGACCGGTAACCGGATCGAAATTCGTGGCTTCGGCAGCTTCTCGCTGCACTACCGTCCGCCGCGGATGGGGCGCAACCCCAAGACCGGGGAAGCCGTCGCGCTGGCGGCCAAGTATGTGCCTCACTTCAAACCGGGTAAGGAATTGCGGGAACGGGTGAATATTTACAATCGCACGGACCAGCAGCCTGCCGAGAGTGCGCCGCCTGCTTCGGAAGGTGGGCAACCGCCATCCAGCAGCAGTGGTGGCCTGTTCTAACCGTCATTGCGCTAAATTTAGAAACGCCGGCTTAGCCGGCGTTTTTTTTGTGCGGGTGATTGCCGCCAATCCGTAAAGCGTCGATAATCGTGTTTTCCTGAAACAAGCCTCAAGAGGCCAATATGCTACGCCTGCTCAACATCCTGTTGCTGATCATACTGATTGTGCTGGGACTTTCCTTCGCCGTGCTGAATGCTGATCCGGTTCCTCTCAATTATTACTTCGGTAACCGAATGATCCCTTTGTCCATGATCGTCGTGGTTGCATTGGCCACGGGTGCGGTTATCGGTGTGCTGGTTAGCATGGGGGTTTTGTTGCGCCAGAAACAGCAGGCCTTCCGCCTGCGTCGACAGCTAAAGCAGGTCGAGAAATCAGCCGCATCCACCACCAACGTCTTGCCTGCCAGGGAATAAAGGGTACTACACATTATGCAGGCACTATTCTGGTTACTGTTACCGGTTGCGGCAGCCTCGGGTTGGTGGATGGCAATCTACAGCCAGCGAAAGCAGCAGCGGCGTAGCAAGGCTGAGCTGAACTCAGCCTATGGGCAAGGTTTGAACTACTTGCTTAATGAGCAGCCAGACAAAGCCACTGAAGTGCTGGTGCAGATGGTGGAAGTTGACCCTGATACCGTTGAGTTGCACCTGGCACTTGGCAGCCTGTTTCGCCGTCGCGGCGAGGTCGATCGGGCTATCCGGGTACACCGTAATATTATTGCGCGATCCGCCCTGAGTGAAACGCTGCGTTCCCAGGCAACGCTTGAGCTGGGGCGGGATTTTCTCAAGGCCGGGTTGCTTGATCGCGCGGAACAATTGTTTCAGCAGTTGCTGGATGCGCGTCGTTATGATGATGAAGCGCGAAAACACCTGATAGATCTGTATCAACAGGAAAAGGAATGGGGCAAGGCAGCCGAGCTGGTGCGAGTCTATTCGGAACGGGGCGATGTTATTTGGCGCTCCAGGCTTGCCCAGTATCTTTGCGCCCTCGGTGAAGCAGCACTGGCACGTGGCAATACGGTTCGTGCAGAAAGCTATGCCGGGGATGCTCTTTCCGAAGATGCTGATTGTGTGCGAGCAACACTATTGAAAGGCGAATGCCTGCGTGCTGCGGGTAAGTTGGGCGATGCTGTTGAAATGTTTCAACAGGTCGAGTTTCAGTGTGCCGAGTTACTGCCGGAAGTGCTCGGCCAAATCCGTGATGGCTTGCTGGAGCTTGGCAGAGCAAGTGACTGGACGGCCTATGTTGACGAGTTGGCAGGGCGCCATTCCTGGTTGCTGTTTTACCGTAAAAATGTCGTGGATCAAAATGCGACTCAGGCTGTTGTACCTCAATCACGATACCGCTGCCAACAATGCGGGTTTACCAGCCGCAAACTTTTTTGGCAGTGCCCGGGTTGCCAGTGCTGGAGTAGCGTAAAACCAATAAAAACAGGAACGATAGAATGAGTTCGATGCTTGTTGATGATCCCCGCGTGATCGTTGCACTGGATTTTCCGGATGGGCAGAAGGCGCTGCAGTTTGTCGAACAGTTGCCGCCGGGGAGCTGTCGCCTGAAAGTGGGCAAAGAGTTGTTTACCAGCGCAGGGCCGGATCTGGTTCGCCAGCTGGTCGGGCTGGGGCACGACGTTTTTCTGGATCTGAAATTTCACGATATTCCTAACACTGTTGCACGTGCTTGCGAAGCTGCTGCGCAGTTGGGCGTATGGATGGCCAATGTACATGCTTCAGGCGGGCGCAGAATGATGGAGGCGGCTTCGGCTGCGCTACAGGAGATCAAAGGACGCAGGCCTTTATTGATCGGTGTGACTGTGCTGACCAGCATGGGCAGGGAAGATCTGGCTGAAATCGGCATACAGAGTGAGCCGGCGGATCAGGTAGAGAGGCTGGCCGGATTGGCGAAAGTATCGGGACTTGATGGTGTCGTATGTTCGCCTAAAGAAGCCGGGCGGTTGAGCGAGGCTTTGGGCAAGGACTTTGTGTTGGTTACGCCAGGTGTGCGGCCGTTAGGGGTATCAACGGATGACCAGACCCGCGTTATGACGCCGGCAGATGCGATCAGCAACGGTTCCGGATATCTGGTGATTGGACGGCCGGTGACGCAGGCAGATGATCCCGTAAAAGCGCTTGAAACAATCAATGCCGAGATTCGTGGCGCGCTTTGATCTTTAGTTGTACGAAAATTCTTACGGCATAATCAGAAACTCCCGCTTGTGCGAATGCCGCATTCTTGTAGCATCTGCGCGTCGCATTGTTCCGGCAATGCTCATGGACACAGGGTGTGTCTACTGAAAACCTCAAGGAGGAAACAAAATGAAATTTAAAACATTTATGGCGTCTTTGTTACTGATGCCGGCATTGGTTTTTGCCAACCCCACTATCAATATCAACACGGCTGATTCGGAAACTCTGGTTGATGCCCTGACAGGTATTGGCCCGGAAAAAGCGATGGCCATCGTGCGTTACCGGCAGGCTAACGGCCCCTTTTCGCAAGTGAACGATCTGGTTCAGGTCAAAGGCATTGGCGAAAGCACAATCAAGCAGAACCGGGCTCGCATGACTGTCGGTGAACAGTTAGCAAAGCCTTGATGGCTACGGGTGCATCCTTTTCACAGGATGCACCCGTTCCAGCCGGAAGCAACCGGTTATGTCTCTGCGGGGTGGGTGATGCAAGGATGCTGTCGCACCCGGGCAGGGATGCAATTCGGGGAGCCTTTCAGAGGCATATCCAGTTGCTTTTGGCGGCAGCCAGTCTGGTGCCAAGTTTGACCGTTTCGACGCTATTGGTTATGGTTTACTGAACACTTTTAAACCAACGAGTTGTCTTTTGAGATCCCTGACACTATGTATTATTACCCGGTAATTTTGTCCGGCGGAGCAGGTAGCCGCCTCTGGCCTGCGTTCCGAGAGTTTTATCCCAAGCCGCTACTGCCG
>UOFN01000026.1_pt1 | contig 22771 bp, 23 predicted proteins | sample 1990111 | NCBI WGS metagenome assembly UOFN01 (sample SAMEA4728526, study PRJEB27164) | hydrothermal vent metagenome | biome: marine basaltic hydrothermal vent biome; feature: marine hydrothermal vent; material: mineral | place: Pacific Ocean | collected 2011-06-14/2011-07-23 | depth 1741 m | reverse complement strand
CCGATTGGTAACCCCTTGATGTATTTGGTAGCGGGGGCAGGATTTGAACCCACGACCTTCGGGTTATGAGCCCGACGAGCTACCAGACTGCTCCACCCCGCATCAGGAAGCGCGCAGTTTAGTGATTTTTGGTCTGTCCTGCAAGGGTTTATGTGGTCTGGCGGCACGTTTTTTGTGTCAGGGGATAACCTGACTACAGAGCGCCATCAGACTGCCCGGAAACAGGCCAAGGAACAGGATAGCCAGCCCGTTGGCGCTGAGGCCAAAGCGCAGGTCGAAGTCCGATGACAGCGGCTGGTCATCGGTCGCATCATCAAAATACATCACTTTGATGAGACGGATATAGTAGAACGCACCGATCACCGAGAAGAATACGGCCACGCCTGCCAGCCAGACCATGTCGAGGTCGATGACGGCCTGCAAGACCGACAGTTTGGCGTAGAAGCCCACGGTCGGTGGGACACCGGCCATGGAGAACATAAGAATCAACATCACCAGTGCGAACCAGGGGTTGCGCTGGTTCAGTCCTTTGAAGTCTTCGATCTCATCGGCTTCAAACCCGGCGCGACTGAGCAGGATAATCATGCCGAAGGCGCCGGCCGCCATCAGCGAATAGGTGATGATGTAAAACATCGCGGCCGAGTAGCCTGCTGACGTACCCGCCAGAATACCCAACAAAAGAAAACCGACGTGAGAAATTGTGGAATAGGCCAGCATGCGTTTGAGGTTGGTCTGCGCGATGGCGACCACGTTACCTATACCCAGTGACAATACGGCCAACACGATCAGCATGCCCTGCCACTCATCCTGTAACGGACCAACCGCCTCGGCGAGTAAACGCATGACCATGGCAAAAGCAGCAATCTTGGACGCACTACCAATGTACTGAGTCACTGGTGTCGGTGCGCCCTGATACACATCCGGCACCCACATGTGGAACGGTACGGCACCCAGTTTGAAGGCAAGTCCTACGACAATAAACACGGTGGCAAACACCAGCGGCACAGTGCTCTCTTGTCGGCCGAGTGTATCTGCCATCAAGCCGATATCCAGTGTCCCGGTCAGGCCGTAGAGCATGGACATGCCGTACAGCAACATTCCCGAGGCAATCGCACCCAGCACAAAATATTTCATCGCTGCTTCGGAACAGGGATAAGAATCGCGGTTAAACGCCACCATCGCATACAAGGACAGCGACAGCAGTTCCAGCCCGAGATAGATGGTCAACAGGCTGTGCGCCGATACCATCACCATCATGCCAAGCATGCCGAATAGTCCAAGGACATAAAACTCGCCCTTGAACAAACCGCGGTCCCGCAAGTAATGTCGCGAATACATAAAGACCAGGCCGGTCACCAGAAAGATAAACACTTTAAGCACAGTGCCCATCGGATCGAAAATATAAGTGCCGAAGAACAGCAACTGTGTTTCGCCCGTGTCAATCGACAGGGTAATCACCGCTACAAACACCAGCGTCAATTGCGTCAACCAGTAACTGATATTCCGCTCGCTCTGTTTCAGGAACAGATCCAGCACCAGAATTATGCAGGCCATCGACAGCACGAAGATCTCGGGCAGTATCATCACAAATTCACTGGCGGGTATGATCATGCCGATTCCTATAGCTTCGAGTTCGCGAGATGCGCGACAAGGTTCTGGATGCTGACTTCCATCACTTCAACCAGCGGGCCGGGATACAAACCAAAGAACAGCACCATGACGGCCAGTGATCCGAGTATGACAATCTCTCGGCCATTAACGTCTTTCAGCGCGGCGACACTGTCGTTAGCCACTTCACCGAACATCACCCGCTTCATCATCCACAGCGTATAGGCCGCACCGAGAATCAGGGTGGTTGCCGCCAGGAATGCAATCCAGAAGTTGGCCTTGAAGCTGGCCAGTATCACCATGAATTCGCCGACGAACCCGGAGGTGCCCGGCAACCCGGCGTTGGCCATGGAGAACAGCATCATGAAGGCGGCGAACACAGGCATGGTGTTTGCCACCCCACCGTAATCGGAAATCTCACGGCTGTGCATACGGTCATACAATACTCCGACACACAGGAACATAGCGGCTGAAATAAATCCGTGCGACACCATCTGCACCATGCCGCCTTCTATCGCCATCACCGATCCCTGGGTACTACCGGCGTTGTTATCCATGATGGTAAAGATCAGGAAGAAGCCCAACGTGGCAAAGCCCATGTGCGCAATTGACGAATAGGCAATCAGCTTTTTCATATCCTGCTGCACCAGCGCGACAAAACCGATGTACACCACCGCAGTCAGCGACATGAAAATAATCAGCCAGTCCAGCTCATTGCTGGCGTCCGGTGTAATCGGCAGACTGAAGCGCAGGAAACCATAACCACCGATTTTCAGCATGATGGCTGCCAGGATCACCGAACCGCCGGTGGGAGCTTCCACGTGCGCATCCGGTAACCAGGTATGCACCGGCCACATCGGTACCTTGACGGCAAACGCCATCAGGAAAGCAATAAAGATCAGAATCTGCTCGTTCAGATCAAGCTTGAGCACATGAAAATCCAGAATCTCAAAACTGCCGGACTGCGTATACATATAAATTAACGCGACCAGCATAAATACTGAGCCAAGGAAGGTGTACAGGAAAAACTTGATGGTGGCGTACACGCGACGCGGCCCGCCCCACACACCGATAATCAGGAACATCGGGATCAGCATGCCTTCCCAGAACACGTAGAACAACATGGCGTCCAGCGCTGCGAACACGCCGTTCATCAAACCTTCCATCATCAGGAACGCGGCGAAGTACTGTGCCGGTTTTTTCTTGATGACTTCCCAACTGGACAGCACCACCAGTACGGTCGTAAAGGTGGTGAGAATAATCAACGGCATAGAGATACCGTCCACGCCGACGTGATACCAGATATTAAACGTGTCGACCCAGGAAGCGCGTTCCTGGAACTGCATGGTCGCGGTGGTGACATCGAAACCGGTATACAGCAGCACACTCAGCAGGAAGGTCAGCAGCGCGAAAGTGAGCGCAATCGGGCGCGGGTTAATACATTCCCATTCGCTGACGGCAAGCACTACCAGACCACCGATAATCGGCAGCCAGATTACGATACTGAGCAGGGGTAACTCACTCATCCATCTTTCCTATCCATTGGGTACAAAACCGATCGTCCACCACAACAGCAACAACAGGCCGATAATCATGCTGAATGCATAGTGGTAGAGGTAACCGGACTGGACACGCCGCACAATACCGGACACCCAGCCCACCACTTTGGCACTACCGTTAACCAGCAGGCCATCGATAATGATCACATCACCGAGTTTCCACAGTGTCCAGCCAGTTCCGCGGGCACCGCCGGCAAACACGATCTCATTGAAGCGATCGAAGCCGTACTTGTTTTCCAGTATGCGGTAGACCGGTAGCAGTGCGTTTTTAGTTTTATCTGCGATATCCGGACGCTTGATATAAACGAACCAGGCGCTGAACAAGCCAGCCATGGCCAATATAAATGCCGGGCCTTTCATACCATGCAGGATAAATGCACCGGCACCGTGGAACTCTTCCGAGAGATGTCCAATCACATCGTGCGCAGGACTGACGAAAATTGCATTACCGAAAAAGTCGCCGAACACGATGGGATCAATCCAGTAGCCTGCCACAATAGACGGAACTGCCAACAACACCAGGGGTACAACCACCACAGCCGGCGGTTCGTGCAGATGAGCGCGGGTGTGCTCGTCAAAACGCTCCTCGGTGTGGAACGTCAGGAAGAACAAACGGAAAGTGTACAGGGCAGTAATAAACACCCCGGACAGTACCGCGAAATAAGCAAAGCCCGAGCCTGCAATATTCGAGGCATGCACCGCCTCGATAATCGTATCTTTGGAGAAGAATCCTGAAAAACCCGGAAAGCCGATCAGCGCCAGCGAGCCGATTAACGAAGTCCAGTAAGTAATGGGCATGTACTTCTTCAGTCCACCCATCTTGCGGATATCCTGTTCATGGTGCATGGCAATAATGACAGCACCCGCCGCCAGGAACAGCAACGCCTTGAAGAAGGCATGTGTCATCAAGTGAAAGATACCGGCTGAATACGCCGACACACCCAGCGCCACCGTCATGTAACCCAACTGCGACAATGTTGAATAGGCAATCACCCGCTTGATGTCGTTCTGTACCAGGCCGAGGAGCCCCATAAACAGTGCCGTGATGGAACCGATCACCAGCACAAAACTCAGTGCGGTTTCGGACAGCTCAAACAATGGCGACATGCGCGCCACCATAAAGATACCGGCTGTGACCATGGTGGCAGCGTGAATCAAGGCGGAGATCGGTGTCGGGCCTTCCATCGAATCCGGCAGCCACACATGCAGGGGTACTTGTGCTGACTTACCCATGGCACCGATGAACAGCAAGATACCGATCACGGTCATAACAGACCAGGGCACACCGTTGAATATCTCAATTTTTGCATCGGCCATAGCCGGTGCGGCGGCAAAAACTTCTGCATAGTCCAGCGTATTAAAGTACATGGCGATAGCGGCTATGCCCAGCAAGAAACCGAAGTCGCCGACGCGGTTGACCAGAAACGCTTTCAGGTTGGCGTGGATCGCTGTGGGTTTCTTGTACCAGAAGCCGATCAACAAGTAAGACACCAGTCCTACCGCTTCCCAACCAAAAAACAGTTGCAGGAAGTTGTTGGACATCACCAGCACCAGCATGGCAAAGGTAAACAGAGCGATGTAACTAAAGAAGCGTTGATAGCCTGGATCATCGTGCATATAACCAATGGTGTAGATGTGCACCATCAGTGAAACAAACGTAACCACCAGCAGCATCAGTGTGGTCAGCCGGTCGACCAGGAACCCGATTTCAAGGTGCATGCCATCGGTCACCATCCAGGTGTAGACCGTGCCGTTGAAGGTTTCTCCACCATCTATAACAAGGTACTTGAATACAAACACCGACAGCACAAACGACGTAGCCACACCAATGATGGTGGCCCAGTGCGCCCCGCTACGACCAATCACCTTGCCAAATAACCCGGCCAGCAAAGAACCGATCAGCGGTGCAAGGACGATTGTGAGATAAATATTCTCCACAGCGCTACCCTTTCATACTGTCGAGGTCATCGACATTGATGGTCTGGCGATTACGGAACAACACCACCAGTATCGCCAGGCCAATCGCAGCCTCGGCGGCAGCGACGGTCAGAATAAAGAACACGAAAATCTGCCCGGAGATATCGCCGAGGAAGTGCGAAAAAGCAATAAAGTTGGTATTCACCGCAAGCAACATCAGCTCGATGCACATCAGCAGGAGAATGACGTTTTTGCGATTAATAAAAATCCCGGCCACACTCAGGCCGAACAACACCGCACCCAGAATCAGAAAGTCAGAAAGCACCATGGTTATTGTTGAACCGGACTGAACATCAGTCTCTGTTCTCTGCCTCCATTTTTATGATTCGCACCCGATCTTCGCGGCGAACTTTCACCTGCTCGGAAGGGTTCTGGGTTTTCGCCACTTTGCGTTTGCTCAGGGTCAGCGTGATGGCAGCAATAATCGCCACCACCAGAATGACCGACGCCAGTTCGAACGGGTATACATAATCGGTATAGAGCACGCTGCCAATTTCGCGTGTATTGCTGTATCCCTCGGGATGCGGGGGTGGCATTGGCATCTGTTCGGCATTGAAGGCCTTGCTCTTCATCACCAGCCACAGTTCCAGGATCATCAGCACAGCCACGGTGAGGCCGACAGGCAAGTTGCGGGCAAACCCTTCCTTTACCTCAGCGACATTAATGTCCAGCATCATCACTACAAACAGGAACAACACCATGACGGCACCGACATAAACCAGCACCAGGGTAATGGCGAGAAACTCTGCTTCCAGCAACAGCCACAGACCGGCGCAGGTAAAAAATGCCAGCACCAGATGCAATGCGGCATGTACCGGGTTGCGCACCGTGATCACGCGCGTCGCGGCGAACACCAGAATGGTGGCAAAAACATAAAAAACGATACGCTCAAATTCCATTATCGGTATACCGCATCGGCTGCACGGTCCTCGGCAATCTGCTGTTCATACTTGTCGCCCATTGCCAGCAATTTATCTTTGGTCATGATGTTCTCACCCCGGTTTTCGAAGTGATATTCATACACGCGTGTTTCAACAATTGAATCGACCGGGCAGGACTCTTCGCAGAATCCACAGAAGATACACTTGAACAGATCAATGTCGTAACGCGTGGTACGGCGAGTATTGTCATCCTCTCGCGGGCCAGCTTCGATGGTAATAGCCAGCGCCGGACATACTGCTTCGCACAACTTACAGGCAATGCAACGCTCTTCACCATTGGGATAACGACGCAAAGCATGCAGACCACGGAAACGGTGCGATTGCGGAGTCTTTTCTTCCGGGTACTGTACGGTGATCTTTTTTGCGAACAGATATTTCCCGGTCAGCTGCATCCCTTTCAGCAGCTCCCAGAGCAACAGGCTTTTTACGTAATGTTTCAAGGCTAACATCGCATTACCCTCAATCGAACCAGGGACCAAGGTCGGCAACGACCGCAGCGCCTACAATCACCAGCCAGAAAATGGTGATCGGAATAAATACCTTCCAGCCCAGCCGCATAATCTGGTCGTAGCGGTAGCGCGGGAAGGTGGCACGGAACCAGAGGAAGAAAAACAGGAAGAATGCTGTTTTCGCAATCAGCCAGATCAAACCCGGCACCCACTGGAACATCGGCTCCAGAACGGGGATACCCTCAAACGGTGACAGCCAGCCGCCCATGAACATCAGCGCCGCCAGTGTGGCGATCAGAATCATGTTGGCGTATTCCGCAAGGAAGAACACCGCAAAGGCCATACCCGAATACTCAACATGGAAACCGGCAACGATTTCTGACTCGCCTTCCGCTACGTCAAACGGTGCACGGTTGGTCTCGGCCACACCGGACACAAAATAAATAATGAATAGCGGGAACAACGGCAACCAGAACCAGTGCAGCAAACTGCCCTTCTGCGCCATGACGATTTCGCCAAGGTTAATACTGCCGGCTGCGAGCAATACGCCGACCAACGCAAACCCCATGGCAATTTCATACGACACAATTTGTGCCGCGCTACGCATGGTGCTCAGGAAAGCGTACTTGGAATTGGAGGCCCAACCGGCGATGATCACGCCGTACACACCGACCGAGGTGAGCGCCAGAATGTACAGCAGACTCGCATCCACATTAGCCAGCACCAGTTCTTCACCGAACGGAACAACAGCCCACGCTGCCAGCGCCGGCGCAATCACCAACGTTGGTGCGATAATGAAAAGATACGTATTGGATTTCGCCGGAATGATGATTTCTTTCATCATCAGTTTCAGCGCATCGGCAATGGGTTGTAACCAACCACGCGGACCGACGCGGTTAGGCCCGATACGCAGTTGCATGTAACCGATAATCTTGCGTTCCGCATACGTCAGGTAGGCGACACAAATCATTAGCGGAAGAACGATGATAAGGATCTTGGCGAGAATCCAGCCGCCGGTAATGATCCAGTCGATGAGTGTGTTTACGTCCATCGCCCTATGCCTTCTTTACCTGGAGCACGCCGGACGGCGCACCCAGCGACTGTGTGGCTTCGATAGCTTGCGCAACAACAGCAGCACCCGTTGCCACATTAGTATCGACAACGACTTCGAGGCTGATGCTGTTTCCATTCTGCGTCACCGTGGCGCTATCGCCATCAGCCAGTGAGAGCGATGACGCATCAGCCGGATTCAAACGTAAGCGGGCAACTTGTCCATCTGCTGTTAGTTGCAGAGATTCAGCCCGGCGCACAATGCTGTCTACGGCATACATGGGTAGACTGGCGATGCGCTCCAGACCAGAAGCAGACGATGTTGGCGCAGCAACATCGCCGCACGCATTGTTATCCAGATTTACTTCACCAAGCTGTTGACTGAGTGCATCACGCACCTGCTCAGATGAAATCTGATCGAATCCCTCAAGATCCAGCAAGTTGCCAAGGACACGCAACACCTTCCAGCCGGGACGGCTATCGCCGGGCGCACGCGAGGCAGCAGAAAAACTCTGCCAACGCCCTTCAATATTCACATAGGTGCCGGAAGTTTCCGCAAACACATTGGAAGGTAACAACACATCGGCGTAATCGCGCATCGTGTCTGTAACGTAAGGTGTCAGTGCTACTACAAACTCCGCTTGCTGCAAGGCAGCCAGCGCTTGTGCACCATTGGCGCAATCCAGTTCGGGTTCAATACCCAGCAGGAGATAATTCTTGCGGGGCTGCGCCATCATCTGCGCGGCATCAAGACCGGTCGCAGTACGCGCTACACCACCGACGGTGCGATGTGGCTGCACACCGGCCAGGCATGCACCGGCGCTGTTGGAACCGTCCGAAACAAATCCGATTGTTGCATCGCTTAATTCGCCAATCAGTACAGCGATGGCGCGCAAGGCCGAAAACGCAGGATGCATTGCAGCATCAAGCCCCAACAACACGGTCGCATTGTCAGCATCCGACAAGGTCGCCGCCATGGCGCGCTCATCATCATTGGGAAGTGTTGGTTCGATGAACGCCTGTAACGCTTCAGGCGCACGCGCCTTCTTGTTCTGCAACAACGCTGCCGCAACACCGGCAAGCGACTGAACCAGACTGGAGGGTGTCACAGTTGATTGATGTGCCAACTTGTACGTTACCGGACAGGCAACCGGATTGATCATCATCACGCTGGCACCCTTCATGGCTGCCTTGCGAACCCGATGGCCGATAATGGGTTGATCCTTGCGCAGGTTGCCCCCCACTACAAGAATGGCATCGGCCTGTTCCAGATCTTCAATGGTTTGCCCAAGGAACGGGAATACCGGTTGCTTGTCCTGTCCTGTGAAATCGGTCTGGCGTAAACGGTGGTCGATATTGGAAACACCCAGACCTTCCGCAAGCTGGTTGAACAAACTCAACTCTTCCAGCGTAGCACTCGGTGAAGCCAGCATACCGAGCTGATCGGCACCCTGCTCCTCAACACGTTCGCTGAGCCCTTGTGCCGCAATGTGCAACGCCTCTTCCCATTCCACTTCTTGCCAACCGTCAGCACGTTTGACCATCGGTGTGGTTAACCGGTCATCGCTATTAACGCCCTGGTAGGCAAAACGATCACGGTCGGTTGCCCAGACTTCGTTGATAGCTTCGTTCTCACGCGGCACGGCGCGCATCAATTTGCCGCGACGCACATGCAAATTGATATTGGAACCCACACAATCGTGTGGCGCTACCGAGGGCGTTTGTTCAAGCTCCCAGGCGCGCGCACTGAAGCGGAACGGCCGCGACGTCAACGCGCCAACCGGGCACACATCAATAATATTTCCGGACAGCTCTGACTCTATATTTTGCTGGATGTAGGTGCCGATCTCGACGTTTTCACCGCGACCCATGCCACCCATTTCCTTGTAACCTGCCACGTGTTGCAGGAAGCGTACGCAACGGGTGCAGTGAATGCAGCGCGTCATATCAGAAGCAATCAGAGCACCAAAATTCTTCTCCGGTACAACACGTTTCTTTTCCGTGAATCGAGAAATGCCGCTGCCGTATTCCAGTGCAACATCCTGCAATTCACATTCGCCGCCCTGATCACAAATCGGGCAATCGAGCGGATGATTAATTAATAAAAACTCCATGACCGCACGCTGTGCCTTGCGCGCGTAATCCGATTGCGTCCATATTTTCATGCCATCGGCAACCGGCGTCGCACAGGCAGGCATAGGCTTGGGTGCCATACGGCCACCCATTTCTACCTGCACCATGCACATGCGGCAATTTGCAGCGACGGGCAATTTCTTGTGGTAACAGAAGCGCGGGACACTGATGTCATTCGCATCGGTGATTTCGATAACCATTGCACCCGGGCGTGCCTTGTACTCGACATCGTCAATGATGACGTTAAGCATGTCATCCGCCACGGCCTCAGGCTTGGCGCTCATGCCGCCGCTCCCTTTGCGCCATCGGCACGATGGCTGCTGGTACCCGGCATGCAGTTTTTATGCTGCACATGGTATTCAAATTCGTGACGGTAATGCTTGAGGAAGCTCTGTACCGGCCAGGCCGCCGCATCGCCAAAGGCACAAATGGTGTGACCTTCGATCTGCCCTGCCGCACTTTCCAGCAGGTCGATATCTTCCATCGTACCCTGGCCTTCCTCGATACGCTTGATGACACGGTACATCCAGCCGCAACCTTCACGGCATGGCGTACACTGACCACAGGATTCAGCGTAATAGAAGCGCGAGATACGCATCAGCGCCTTAACCATGCAAGTGCTGTCATCCATTATGATCATGCCGGCAGAACCCAGCGCGGAACCGGCTTTTGACAGTGAATCGTAGTCAAGCGCTGTATCCATAATCAGATCAGCAGGCATCACCGGCATGGAACAGCCGCCGGGAATAACAGCTTTTAATTTATGTCCATCGCGCACACCACCCGCCAGCTCAAGCAGCTCGCTGAAAGAAGCACCGAGGGGAATTTCAAAATTACCGGGGTTATTCACGTGCCCGGACACACACCAGACTTTCTCGCCGCCGTTATTCGGTTTGCCGAGATTCAGGAACCACTCACCACCGTTGCGCATAATCGCCGGCACTGAAGCCAGGCTCTCGGTGTTATTGATCGTGGTGGGTTTACCGTACAAACCAAAATTGGCCGGGAATGGCGGCTTGAAACGCGGCTGGCCTTTCTTGCCTTCCAGTGAATTCAGCAGCGCTGTTTCTTCACCGCAGATGTACGCGCCTGCACCAAGATGTGAATGCAGTTCGAAATCGACACCGGAACCCAGCAGGTCCTCTCCGAGATAACCGGATTCACGCGCTTCTTTCAACGCCTGTTCAAAACGCTCGAACGGTTCGTGGTGGAACTCACCACGCATGTAGTTGTAACCAATCGTCGCACCCATTGAGTATCCGGCTATGGCCATACCTTCTATCAGCGCGTGCGGGTTAAAACGAATAATATCCCTGTCCTTGCAAGTTCCCGGCTCGGATTCATCCGAGTTGCAAACAATATATTTCTGCACCGGTGCATTGCGCGGCATAAAGCTCCACTTGAGACCGGTCGGGAAACCCGCACCACCACGGCCACGTAAGGCAGAACTCTTGACGATTTCCACCACATCTTCCGGCGGTGTTTTCTCTTGCAGAATTTTCTTCCACGCCTGATAGCCACCCACCTTGAGATAGTTCTCAAGCGTCCATGGCTGGTCGAATTTCATCGTTGTGAAGCAGACCTGATCTGTCATGTCCTACTCCAGTCCGTCCAGAATCTGATCGACTTTTTCAATCGTCAGCTTCTCGTGGTAGTGGCCGTTGACGGTCATCATCGGCGCACCGACACAGGCGGCCAGACATTCTTCTTCGTTCTTGAGGTAGATGCGCCCGTCAGGTGTGCTTTCGCCTAACGTGATACCCAGCTTCTGTTCCACATGCGCGACCAGATCGTCTGCGCCGCACAACATGCAGGAAATATTGTTGCAGAACGCTACGGTATTGCGGCCGACCGGTTCGGTTTCGATCATCGAATAAAAACTGGAAACTTCATAGACCGATACCGGCGGCATATCCAGGTATTCAGCAACCGCATCCATCTGCGCAACACTAACCCAGTTGTTCTCGTGCTGCACGGCAGACAAGGCCGCCAGTACGGCAGACTGCTTCTGATCCGGTGGGAATTTGGCCAGCCAGTGATCGATCTCGGTCTTGACCTTGTCCGGCAGCTGGTAAGGTGAGTTGTTGTCCTGTACTGCGCTCATTACCGATCTACCTCACCAAACACGATGTCCTGCGTACCGATAATCGCCACCACGTCAGCGAGCATGTGGCCCCGCGACATTTCATCGAGTGACGACAGATGGGCAAACCCCGGCGCACGAATCTTCACCCGGTACGGCTTGTTCGCCCCATCAGAAATCATATAAATACCGAACTCACCTTTGGGATGTTCGACGGCGGCATACGCTTCGCCAACCGGCAAACAGAAACCTTCTGTAAACAACTTGAAGTGATGGATCAGCGCTTCCATATCCTGCTTCATTTCTTCACGCGATGGCGGCGCAAGTTTGTTATCTCCAACCATCACCGGGCCGTCCTTAACCCGCAGCCAGTCGATGCACTGCTTTATAATGCGATTGGACTGACGCATCTCTTCAATACGCACCAGGTATCGGTCGTAACAGTCACCGTTCACGCCCACCGGAATATCGAAATCCATACGATCATACACATCGTAGGGCTGTTTCTTGCGTAGATCCCAGGCAATGCCGGAACCGCGAAGCATCGGCCCGGTCATGCCCAGTTGCAGCGCGCGTTCCGGCGTCACGATACCAATGTCCACAGTACGCTGTTTCCAGATACGGTTATCGGTCAGCAACGTTTCGTATTCATCGACACAGGCCGGGAAACGTTCGGTGAAGTCCTCGATGAAATCGAGCATGGAGCCTTGACGGTTGGTATTCAGGCGTTCGATGTCTTTCTTGCCGTGCCATTTCGATTCACGATACTGCGGCATACGATCCGGCAGATCGCGGTAGACGCCACCGGGACGATAATAGGTTGCATGCAGGCGCGCACCGGACACGGCTTCGTAGCAGTCCATCAGGTCTTCGCGCTCGCGGAAGGTGTACAGAAATACCGTCATCGCACCGATGTCGAGTCCGTGCGCGCCCAGCCATAACAGGTGATTCAGAATACGGGTAATCTCATCGAACATAACGCGGATGTACTGCGCGCGCTCCGGCACTTCAATGCCCAGCAGCTTTTCGATGGACATGACATAAGCGTGTTCATTACACATCATCGACACATAATCGAGTCGATCCATGTAACCGATGCTCTGGTTATACGGTTTGCTCTCGGCCAGCTTTTCGGTAGCGCGGTGCAGCAAACCGATATGCGGGTCGGCGCGCTGCACCGTCTCGCCATCCAGCTCCAGCACCAGACGCAACACGCCGTGCGCGGCGGGATGCTGCGGGCCAAAGTTCAGGGTGTAGTTCTTGATTTCAGGCATCCGCCTCACCCTTATCCACTTCGGCTTCGGTCTCGTCCAGCGCGACCGGTTGCAGTTCTTCGCCACGAATCACTTTGGGCACCAGAACACGCGGCTCAATAGTGACCGGCTGATACACCACGCGTTTCTTTTCCGGGTCATAACGGACTTCAACGTTGCCGCTTAACGGGAAATCCTTGCGGAACGGGTGACCGATAAAGCCGTAGTCAGTAAGAATACGGCGCAGATCGGGATGCCCTTCAAACAGAATCCCGTACAGGTCGAACGCTTCGCGCTCAAACCAGTTGACGCCGTTCCAGAGTCCAACCACTGACGGAATCACCGGCAACTCGTTATCCGGCGCAAACACACGAATCCGCAAGCGGTGATTCTGAGTGACAGACAGCAGGTGGTATACCGCAGCGTAGCGCCGGTCTTGTTGCGGCGTCTCCACTGAAAGGTCTTCCTCCAACCCTGATAACCGACCTGCTGTATTTGGATTCACGCCACGGCTGAAACCCGTCGCGCTAGTCTCCTCCGTCGCCCATTCGTCTTCGCCAAAATTCAGATAATCGACACCGCAGACGTCAACCATCTGTTCAAACCTGAACTCCCGCTCATCGCGCAAGGCGCGGCAGGTATCGAGCAGATCCTCCGGCGCTATTTCAATTGTCACTTCGTTCAGCAACAGCACAGACTCGCGCAGCGTATCGCCAAAGCGTTCCTGTAACTGTTTCAGAAGTTCCTTTGCCTGCATGTCCTGTCTCTTCAGCGTGCGATGGTGTTGGTGCGGCGAATCTTGTTCTGTAACTGCAATATGCCGTACAGCAGCGCTTCCGCCGTGGGTGGGCAACCCGGCACATAAATATCGACCGGCACGATACGATCGCAACCGCGCACGACCGAATAGGAATAGTGGTAATAACCGCCGCCATTGGCGCACGAGCCCATAGAGATCACCCAGCGCGGCTCGGACATCTGGTCGTAAACCTTGCGCAGTGCCGGCGCCATTTTGTTGCACAGGGTGCCTGCAACAATCATCACGTCGGACTGGCGAGGGCTGGGACGAAACACGATGCCAAAACGATCCAGGTCATAGCGCGAAGCACCGGCCTGCATCATTTCAACTGCGCAGCAAGCCAAACCAAAAGTCATCGGCCATAGCGAACCGGTACGCGCCCAGTTAATCAGTTTGTCAGCGGAAGTCGTGACGAAACCTTCTTCCAGAACTCCTTCTATTCCCATTCAAGCGCGCCTTTTTTCCACTCGTAAATAAAACCTATCACGAGAATGCCGAGGAAAATCATCATGGCGGTATAACCGAACCAGCCGATGTCGTTGAGCACTACGGCCCAGGGGAAAAGAAAGGCAATTTCAAGATCGAAAATAATAAACAGGATAGCAACGAGGTAGTAACGCACGTCGAAGCGCATGCGAGTATCTTCGAAAGCTTCGAAGCCACATTCGTAGGGAGAGGTCTTCTCACTGTCGGGCTTACGCGTGCCCAGCATGAATCCCATCATGGTCATCATCAGTCCTGTTCCTATGCCAATGGCAATAAAAATCAGAACCGGTAGGTAATTCTCCAGCATGCAACCCTCATCCGACGCTTCCGGTTTTCACCGGGTTATATTGTTATGTCACGTTTCCGTAAAGCGTCACGCAGTCTAGGCCAGTGCGTTTACGGGTGTCAAGCAAAGCAGATGAAAGGTTTTTATGCCAAATCAAAGAGTTAATCTGAGTTTGTGGGCCTATAAAAAATGCCCATGCAGCAGACGAAAAAAAAGACGAATCTTGTCGGATTCGTCTTTTCGATATTGGTGCCGACGGCCGGAGTCGAACCGGCACAGCTTTCGCCACTACCCCCTCAAGATAGCGTGTCTACCAATTCCACCACGTCGGCTGAAAACTCTTACGGTTACGGCCTATCGGTTGCCGGCTCGGTCGAAACGGCTGGCGCTTCAGGTAAATCGTCCATTGGCGGCAGATCGATGCTGTCGGCAGGTGCCGGAATTTCGACATCCGGAAGATCTGACTCGATAGCCGGTTTCCGGTGTTCTATATTTTCTGTCACGCTAGTGCTTCCGTCATGCACCTCACGAACCAGCGGCGAAGACAGCAGCACGCTGTTGATGAAAAACGCTGCCGCCAGTACCGCTGTGGCACGCGTGAAGAAAGACCCGCCACCACCAGCCCCAAACACCGCGCCGGAGGAACCCGCGCCAAACGCAGCCCCCATATCGGCACCCTTACCCTGCTGCAACAGCACCAGAACAATGATGGTCAGCCCCAGCACTACCTGAAGAATTAATAACGCTGTAAACATTTAATGCACCCGGGACGCACTGCCCCTCATTCCAGAAATCAGTTACCGGCCTTGCAGATAGCCAGGAAATCACCGGCATCCAGCGAAGCTCCGCCGATCAGACCACCGTCGATATCATTTTTTGCAAACAGCTCTTCTGCATTGCTGCCTTTTACACTACCGCCATACAAAATCTGCACTTTATCTGCGACACTTTTATTCAGACCCGCCAGCTTGCCACGAATAAAGGCGTGCACATCTTGCGCCTGTTCAGGTGTGGCAGTCTTACCGGTGCCTATCGCCCAGACTGGCTCATAGGCAATAACCGCATCGCCGATGGCTTCAATCCCTTCCAGCTCGATGACCGCATCCAGCTGACGTGCCACAACAGCTTCCGTAATGCCCTGCTCACGCTCTTCCAGTGTTTCGCCAACACACAGAACAGGTGTCAGACCTGCTTTGCGCGCAGCGGCAAATTTGCGCGCAGTGAAGGCATCGTCCTCACCATAGATTGCGCGGCGCTCGGAGTGACCGACTATCGCGTAAGTGCATTTGAACTCGTTCAGCATCGAAGCGGAAATTTCGCCTGTAAACGCGCCGGATTCCTGATCGCAGACATCCTGGCTGCCCACAACCACTTTACTGTCAGCCAACAGGTTAGAGACCAGCGGGATAAAAATAAACGGTGGGCACACCGCGATTTGCGTATTCCCGGTATCGCCTGCGCCGGCGGAAATCCCCGCCACCAGTTGTTTGATACTTTCCAGCGAACCGTTAAGTTTCCAGTTCCCCGCGACCAGTGTCTGACGCATTCGATACTCCTGCAAGCCCTTGAAAATAGCCGCGTAGCGTAGCGGGAAGACCCGTAAAAATCAATCGAAAAATGAGGGGGCTAACCTGCAATACAGGGATTTTTGATGGGAATCACCAGACTATCCCCGCTCCGGCGGATTACAGCAGAAGGCAGCTTCCTTACCAGCAAGCCGCCCTGCCCCTTGTAAACAGTGTATTCATAACCCGGCTCTATCGATTGGTAGACCGAGCTGCCAAATACTGTATCCAGTGGCGACAATTTTTCGAGCAGGCTTCCCGCCAGCCGGGAGGGATCGAATGACGAGGTTTCAGACAGGGTCCAGGCGACGTGAGGGCGTGTATTTTCCTGCTCGATATCACTATAGCGGCCACTGAGGCGGTCGAGCCGGTAGCGAGCGTCAAGGCCGAGAATATTGGCCCAGGGCTTCCATTTGAGGAAGTGTGCGTCGATACGCCACTCATCACCGTACAAAAGGAAATCCCGCGCGTCACAGAAATCGCCGGTACGCAGCTCAACACGGAATTGCTGCGGTGCCACGGGCTGGAAGGAAAGCCTGGCAACCGGGACTTCTTCGGTCAGCTGGCTGTAGGTCTGTAAATTAATCCCGAGCAATGCGGCGATGCCACTAAAACCTGCCAGCGACAAAAGTGAAAGCCGGCGTATCAGTCGCATGATAATCAGGCGGTTTCGCTGGAGGCATCGACCGCCTGTTCTACCACCTCGGCCAGCCGCTGCGCTTGCGATAACACCAGTTCGCCGTCTTCACCTTCAACCATCACACGGATCAATGGCTCGGTACCGGACGGTCGTAACAACACGCGCCCTTTTCCGTCCAGGCAAGCCTCGGCTTCACGGACGGCATTCTGAATCATGGTGTTGTTATCGATATCGATGCGCCGCGCCAGCGGTACATTGATCATGTGCTGGGGATACTTTTTCATCCCTTGCTTCAACTCGTGCAGCGTCTTGCCACTCAGCACCATTTTCGCCAGCACTTGCAAGGCAGACACCATACCATCACCGGTCGAAGTCCGGTCAAGACAAATAATATGCCCGGAGGATTCCCCACCCAACATGCCCCCATGCTCTTTAAGTAATTCCATGACGTAACGGTCACCCACCTTCGCACGCATGAAATCGATACCCTGATCACGGAACGCATGCTCAAGACCGAGGTTGGTCATTAACGTTCCTATAACAGGGCCAGACAGCTGGTCCACTTCCTGCCGGGAAGCTGCAATAATATAGAGTAGCTCGTCGCCGTCGACGACTTCGCCCTTGTGATCTACCATGATCAGGCGGTCACCATCACCATCAAGCGCGATACCAAAATCAGCTTGCTGCTTCAAGACTTCCTCGCACAGAGTCTCTGGATTAGTCGAGCCACAATTGGTATTTATATTCAGCCCATCCGGGGTGACTCCCACACCGATAACTTCTGCACCCAGCTCTTCCAGTACGCTGGGTGCAATGTGGTAGGTCGCGCCATTGGCGCAATCGACAACGATCTTTATCCCCGACAGTGATATGCGTGCCGGAATGGTGCTCTTGCAAAATTCAATATAGCGACCGCGTGCATCTTCAACACGCTCTGCCTTGCCGAGTCGCTCGGAAGACACCGTCACCATCGGCTTCTCGATCTCGGCTTCGATCGCTTCTTCAACCTCATCGGGCAACTTCATGCCATCAGCAGAAAAAAACTTGATGCCGTTGTCATGGTGTGGATTGTGCGAGGCGCTGATCACGATACCTGCACAGGCACTCAAGGTGCGCGTTAGATAAGCAATGCCAGGTGTGGGCATGGGGCCGAGCAGACGAATGTCCACACCGGCAGCTGACAAGCCCGCCTCCAGTGCCGACTCGAACATGTAACCGGAAATACGTGTGTCCTTGCCGATCACGACACGCGTTGCAGCACCGTTGCCCAGCACGCGCCCCATGGCCCAGCCCAATTTGAGCATGAATTCGGCATTAATCGGGTACTCCCCGACACGCCCGCGAATACCGTCGGTACCAAAATATTTTTTACTCATCCTGACAACCTCTTGCCTGCTTCCCGTACTGCAATACTCATTTTCAAAGCCTGACAGGTTTCGGCCACATCGTGTGCCCGTACCAGCCTTGCTCCCCTTTCAACGGCCAACACGGCCAATGCCAGACTGGCGGGTAAGCGTTCTGCCACCGCCAGCCCGAGTAATTTCCCGATCATCGACTTTCTCGACAAACCCACCAGCAGCGGGTATGGCGCATCTGCCAGTGCAGCAAGCCCTGCCAGTAAACCCAGATTCTGCTCGACTGTCTTGCCAAACCCAAACCCCGGATCCAACACAATTTGATCGGATGAAATCCCGGCCTGCTCACAAATAGCTGCACGATGCAAAAGAAACTCCTGCACTTCATCCACTACGCTTTCGTAGTGCGGGGCAGCCTGCATCGTACGCGGCTGACCTTGCATGTGCATCAGACATACCGGCACGGCACACGCGACAGCCGCTGCAACGGCTCCGGTCGCACGCAAGGCATTCACATCGTTGATCAGGCCCGCCCCTGCTGCCACTGCAGCACGCATCACTTCCGGCTTTTGCGTATCAATAGATATCGGTACATCAAGCCGGGACTGGAGTGCCTCGATCACCGGGATAACCCGATCCAGCTCATCCTGAAGAGAGACCTCTACAGCACCGGGCCGGGTGGACTCACCACCGATATCGATAATCGCGGCACCTGCGGCTTGCATGCCCAGCGCGTGCTGCACCGCTTTTTCGGGCGAAAAAAAATCACCCCCGTCGGAAAACGAATCGGGGGTGACATTGAGTACGCCCATCACCTGCGGGCGGGACAGATCGAGTGACTTGCCGTTGCAATCCAGGTTGATCAGTGCAGACCGCTAGTGTTGCCCGGCAGGACCGCCAATCGGATCACTACCCTCACTGGAATCCTTTTTTTTGTCCGGTTCGGTCGAAGCCGACCTGCCACTGCCACGCGATTGATCGTCGTCCCAGTCCTGCGGGGGACGTGGTGGCTTGCCGGACATGATGTCATCAATCTGGTCTGCATCGATGGTTTCATACTTCATCAATGCATCAGACATCGCATGCAGTTTGTCCAGGTTCTCTTTCAGTAAATTTTCAGCGCGGGTGTAATTTCGATCAATAATTGAACGAATCTCGGCATCGATAGTATGCGCAGTTTCGTCAGAAACGTTCTTGTGTTGCGTAACCGAGTGGCCAAGAAAAACCTCACCCTCTTCCTCGCTATAGGTCAACGGGCCAAGACGTTCTGAAAGCCCCCACTTGGTCACCATGTTGCGCGCGAGTTCAGTCGAGCGCTGGATATCATTGGATGCACCGGTGGTCACCATGTCTTCACCGAAAACCAGTTCCTCAGCGATACGCCCACCGAACAAACTGGAAATCTGGCTTTCCAGACGCTGTTTGCTGAAGCTGTAGCGGTCTTCCTCGGGCAGGAACATGGTTATGCCCAGCGCGCGGCCGCGCGGGATAATACTGACTTTGTAAACCGGGTCGTGCGCGGGCACCAGTCGACCGACGATCGCATGTCCTGCCTCGTGATACGCCGTAAGCTTCTTCTCTTCCTCGCTCATCACCATGGACTTGCGTTCAGCGCCCATCATGATTTTGTCCTTGGCCTTTTCCAGGTCATCCATATCGACCATGCGCTTGTTGGCACGCGCGGCAAACAGTGCCGCCTCATTGACCAGGTTTGCGAGGTCGGCACCGGAGAATCCGGGGGTGCCGCGGGCGATAATGCCGGCTTTGACGCTGTCGTCAGCTGGCACCTTGCGCAGATGTACTTTGAGAATCTGTTCGCGACCACGCACATCCGGCAGCGGAACAACGACCTGCCGATCAAAACGACCGGGGCGCAGCAATGCAGGATCAAGTACATCCGGACGGTTAGTTGCGGCAATCACAATGACGCCTTCGTTACCTTCAAAACCGTCCATCTCAACCAGCAACTGGTTGAGGGTTTGTTCGCGTTCGTCATGTCCGCCGCCCAGTCCGGCACCACGGTGACGACCGACGGCATCGATCTCATCGATAAAGATAATACAGGGAGCATGCTTCTTGGCCTGCTCGAACATGTCGCGCACGCGTGAAGCGCCAACACCGACAAACATTTCAACAAAGTCGGAACCGGAAATGGTGAAGAACGGCACCTTGGCCTCGCCCGCAATAGCGCGCGCCAACAAGGTTTTACCGGTACCTGGCGCACCCACCATGAGCACACCACGCGGAATCTTGCCGCCCAGTTTCTGGAACTTGCCGGGATCGCGCAGGAACTCGACCAACTCGGCAACTTCTTCCTTGGCTTCCTCGACACCGGCGACATCATTGAAGGACACCTTGATCTGGTCTTCGCCCAGCATGCGCGCACGGCTCTTGCCGAATGACATGGCACCCCGGCCACCGCCACCGCCCTGCATCTGGCGCATGAAGAAAATCCATACACCGATCAGCAATAACATCGGGAACCAGGAGATAAAGATCTGCATCCACACCGAGTCCTGTTCCGGCTCTTGTGCCTTGACCTCGACACCATTCGATAACAGGTCGTTGATCATGCCGGGATCGTCGGGTGTATAGGATGAGAAAGTCTCGCCACTCACGCGCGTTCCTTTAACAACACGACCGTCGATAACCACGCTTTGTACGCGGCCAGCTTTGACATCAGCAATATATTCGGAATAGGGAACACTCTGTGTGCGTGGCGCAGGAGGCCCGAAATTGTTGAAAACGGACATCAGGACAATCGCAATGATCACCCAGAGTAAAATGTTCTTCGCCATGTCGTTCAAATCTAGACCCTCATTATTAAAATACTGGCGGTGATAGTCGGGCAGGAAAACTACTGAAGACATTGTCCTGTAAGGCGTTTCGGCCCGGAAGGTGGTTTCCTGAAACGATACTATACTTTCCGGCCCCGGGCCAGTGCGTACACTTCGCGACTTCGCGGCCGGGAAGCCTTTGGCTTTCGTATCAACACCTTCGTGTAACGTCGGCGCAAATCGCGCACCAACTCGTCAAAACCCTCGCCCTGAAACACCTTGGTCAATAAATCACCGCCGGGCTTTAACACCCGGTCGGCAAAATCCACTGCTAATTCCACGAGATACATCGATCTCGGCAAATCAACCGCTTCTACCCCGCTTATATTGGGGGCGATATCTGACATTACAAGGTCAATTTCACGGTCATCGAGCATTTTCATCAGCGATTCAAGCACAGCATCTTCGCGGAAATCGCCCTGCAGGAAATCCACGTCCGGTAATGGCTCCATCGGGAGAATATCCATTGCCATGATCTTGCCCTTGCGACCAACCAGGGGCAGCGAGTACTGGCTCCAGCCCCCCGGGGCTGCGCCGAGATCCACGACCGTCATACCCGGCTTGATTACCCGGTCTCGCTGCTGGATTTCGTCGAGTTTGTAAACCGCACGCGAACGGTAGCCGTCACGCTGAGCACGTTTGACATATTCGTCGTTGAAATGTTCTCTCAGCCAGCGATGACTGCTTTTGCTCTTGGCCATAGTCCCGGTTTCGGTGCTGTTCGGTTATACTCTCGCGCCCGATGCGGAGTATTCATCAATGTCACTGACGGAACAACAGAAAAAGCACTTGCGCGGCCTCGGCCACGCGTTGAAGCCGGTTATTATGGTGGGTAATAAAGGACTGTCAAAATCAGTTCTGGACGAATTTGAACGCACTCTGGCGCATCACGAGCTGATCAAGATCAAAGTTTCGGTGGGCGACCACGATGCGCGTGATGAAGCGATTGAGGCACTGCGCGAACACAGTCATGCAGAACTGATCCAGCGCGTGGGAAATGTTGCCTTACTGTTTCGTAAGCGGAAGAAAAAATCGGCATTTGAGTCACTTTGAAGCGTAAGGTAAAGGCTGCCACCCCAATGGATCAAGGGGTGACAGCACACGAGAATTGCCTTAGCCAGTCTTTTCGTTAAGAGGGGCTGGGACTACCCCCTCCACCACTGTTATTGTTATTATCTCCGTTGCACATGCCAACTTCTGCCACACACATCAGAAGCCCTGTTCCGACTACGGCTATCGCCGCAAATAATAGCGGATTTGTTTGCCATGAAGCCTTCAACCATGAGTCACCTGAACTCCCGGCAATTGACCCTTCTGAATAATTCAGCTGCATACCGTGTAACTTGAAGGAGTGAGACCCCTTAAGGTTAATGGCAGTATCAAACATCGGTTGAAAAGACCCCGCCTGATACCCGGCATATTGATGCCCCGCAACGTTCGTTATCCTGCGCATGTCATAATCAGCACGCAGGCCAAAACTTGATTTTTGCTTCATTACCCGGGGTGTTTCCCCGAGCGGCATTTTGAAATACAGCATAACGCCCGGCTCCACATCATCCGCCAGACTTATACCTGAACTTGTACACAGCATCATGGCGGCTGTCAGCATACTCACTGCTTTTTTCATCTTCATAGTTCTCTCCTTTTTAGCCCGTCCTGTTTAATGTTAACGCTCTGCATAATTGCAGTCGGGATCTGAACAGGTACAGCTCCCGTGCCAAAACTTGATGGAGAAAACGCGCGACATGTG
>UOFN01000098.1_pt1 | contig 23728 bp, 27 predicted proteins | sample 1990111 | NCBI WGS metagenome assembly UOFN01 (sample SAMEA4728526, study PRJEB27164) | hydrothermal vent metagenome | biome: marine basaltic hydrothermal vent biome; feature: marine hydrothermal vent; material: mineral | place: Pacific Ocean | collected 2011-06-14/2011-07-23 | depth 1741 m | reverse complement strand
AAATTTCCAATGAACGCTTTCGAGTCGCACTCCCTCGACCACAACACGATTCACTTGCCCGCGCCACAATGTGCCCTGTACAGGGCCAAGCGCTACTCCCGGCATTGATGGGGCCAGAGCCAGTGCCCGATCGGCCGGTAAGGTTGCAACAAGAAACACCAGCCAGGCAACGACACCTGCTACAATAGTACTCCGTACCGTCATCAGGTCGCGGGGCCCAACAGCGTCAGGCGGGCATTGACGAGGCCTGCACCCTGTGGCTCGATGGTGATCACGCTGGTATCGATCTGGTAGGTACGGCTCAGTGCACCCAGCCACAACACCATTGGGTCGAACGCGGCACCTTCCAGCCAGATTTTGACGCCTTTGCTGCCATCCGGTTCAACACGTTTAATAGCAGAGCCCAGTCCACCCGAACGCGCTGACTGGTCGACCACCGCCAACAACGATCGACCACCAAGACTCCGGGCGCCACTTTGTGAACTGCCACGCAACGCCGTGACCTGACGACCCGTCTGTTTCATCCAGTCGAGTGTTTCCTGTTGTGCAGCAACATTTTTCTGCAAGTCATCATAGGCCACCGCTATCGGCTCCCAGATCATCAGGTAAAACGTCAGCAACACCAGCACCACAGCGCCACCGGCAACCAGCTTGCGTTCACGAATCTCCAGCCCCATGAACCAGCCCTTCATGCGTTGCCTCCTTCGACCCGGATTCGGCTGTTGACCTTGCCGTCTTCCTGCGTAGTGGCCGACTGAATGTCTGCGCGCATACGACCCTCACCGACCAAAGCCTGCTTGAGTTGATCCAGCACCTGTACATTGTCAGCCAACAAATCCAGGTCCAGCCGCCCGTCACGGTAAGTCGCACCCTGAATCTGTACACCCTTGTTCTTGTCAAGAATTCGCGCTACATCGGCAAGCAATGCGAGGAAAGCCGTTTCCCCTCCGCCCCCTGACTGGCGCTGCAGTTTCTTAAGCGCCTGTTCCATCTGCGCACGCGGATTAACCACACGACGCGCCTGCGGGAATGCCTCCCGGTATACGCTTTCAATCTCGGCGGTAAGTTGATCATGCTGCTTCGACAGGCTGAAATAATTCAATCCGGTTGCAGTGATGGTCAAAACCAGTCCGGCTACCAGCAGGGCTGCTGTCATTTTCCAGGGGCGCAGCATCTTGCCCCACTCCTCACTGCGGCTGTAGTCACCCTGCAACAAGTCGAGCGACAAGCCCTGCGCCAGACCACGCCCAAGAATTTCCAGCGCCTGTAATTCCTGATCGGCTACAGAAACATCCAGGCCTTCAACATCGAGAATACTGGAGCCAAACAGACACGCTTTCTCAGGCAATTGCTCACGTGCCGAAAACAGGGACACCAACGCAGGAAATGTATCCAGGTCAGCAGAAAACCCTGCGCACAGCCCAGTTCGAACCAGCACAGTGCTACCGTCAATCATGAGACTCCAGCCGTCGTCTGTTTGCGGTAAAGCAAGCGCTTCAGGCAGCCACTGGTTAGCGACAATATTGTGTTCGGCCAACAACTCTGCCCAGCCATCCATTCGCGAACGGTCTACCACGGCAACAGGATAGTGCTCATCCTCCTGTGCAGCACCGATGGCGAAATGCAGAAGCTCTACATCACTGGCTAACTGCTCTTCCAGTGCAAAAGGAATGGCACGCAGTACACGCTGACGATTGCGGCCCGGCACACGCACTTCGCTGAGCAAGACTTCTTCGCCCGGCACGATAACCACAACACGTGATGCGCCCGCAACCACACCGATCTCCGGCGCACCTGTACGCACCGGGGTACGTGCATCACCCTGTTCGTTAACCAGCATCCAGTCGCGAAATCCAGCTTCCGCTGCTGCCAGTCGTATTAATAAGGTATCTGCCATCCGTCCTTTTTCCTGTTATTCGACATGCATCCTACCATGATCACCCCGCAGTTCACTCTGCCTATTGCGGCGGTGGTGGAGGCAATAGTTGCACCGGATCATAAAACTCACGCTGTCGGCGAACCACGATCGTTGCACCTGCACTACGCTGGATCAGGCTGGCCAGCTTCGCCCGACCCTGACCCACATTCGCCTCACCGACCATCAGAAACCATTTACTCTGCACCGATAGCTGCGTCTGATCGACGGGCTTGCCACTCAGCACGGGCGAGGCCAGCACGTCAGTAACTGTCTCAAAACCCGTGTCACCCCGCGTCTCAACCAAAGCCGTCCCTTCTGACAAGCTCATACCCTGATACAACGTTGTTAATACCTCGGCACTCGCGGTATTAATGTTAATCGTCGTAGCTTCAGGCAGCGCAGTAATCAGGGGCGGTCTGATGCCACCGCCGGTCAATTTCAGCATGGCCTTTTCGTCATATCCCTTCACCAGGCGCAGCTCACTAATATCTACAGCCGGCCGGTTAGCCGCCCGGTAAGCCGGGGTCAGGATTTGGTAATTCTGATCTTCGGCACCATTCAGCGAAGCATTGATATCGCTATCCAGCCAGTCGGCCAGGGTATCCGCCAGCGAGGCATCCAGACCCAGCGTAGCCAACAAGCGCTTGTAGCGAATCACCGCGTCCGGGTCTGTCTTGCCAGCCACCACCAGATTGTTAACGTTGAAGCGTCCCTGTAAATCGATAACCCGACCTGTCACAGAGCCGCCTTCCACAAATGAAGCAGGCACCTGAATCGCCCAGTCTTCACTCAGATGATCGACCTTGCTGTCTTTATCATCACGCGCCAACACGACTCTGGCCCAGCTCTCTGCGCCCAGCACGTAGGCCCATGCCTGTTCACCGTGTAGCAGATTCCCGGTACCACGCATATCGAACTGCTGTCGTGTTGCCATGGAGGTAGCGGCAATCGTCGCCAGCGCCACCACCAGCAGCGCCGTTAACAAAGCCACGCCACGCTGACTATTACAGAACGTCATGTGTTGCCCCCACCCTGCACCCCGCTACCTGAACCGCCGGGTGACGAAGGTGGCCTATAGGTATCAGGCAAACGGAATATCCATCTCAACACACCAAGGTCTTCCAGTGAGAGCTGCACTTCCACCGCCAGCGGCCACTGCGGCCCTGATCCTGTTGGGCTTACACCGAGGGCAGCAGCAGGCGGCCAACGGTCTTGCCAGTTTTTGTTCTGATCCAGATAACGCATCACAAAATTCTGCACCCCTTCAACCAGCATCTGCTCGTCAGGCAGCGTATCCTGCGAACGATCCAGTACGCGCCAACTTCGCCGCAACAAGCGGGTGTCATCCATAAGATACGCGACACGTTGCACGTTACTACGCAGGAAGTTAGCCGGGTTCGGATGACCAATACGGGAAAATTCCACGCCCCGGTAATTACCACCCGCCACCAGCGCAGGAACGACATCGCCGAACTCATTACGAATATCACGATCCACAAATTGTTCCAGATCGCGCTGGAAAATACGGTAGGCCAATTGCAGGTCATGCATACGATCTGAATACTTTTCGGTCTGAGCCTGCTGTCGCATTACGCTGGACAAACCACCCCAGGCCATGACACCGATGGCAGCAAAAATCGATAAGGCCACCAGCAACTCCAGCAAAGTGAAACCGCGCACAGGCTTCATATGCGCTTCTCCACAAAGCCACTGAGGCGCGCCACTGGCGCAGCATCATCGTCTGCATCGGCACGATACACATCAATATCCAGCCGACGCATATCCGCCTCCGGAGATTGGGTTACCTGCATAACCCAGCGCCACTCACGTTTTTTGGCATCGGAAATATCTTCCGGAAAATCCACTTCACCTTTCTTCTGCCCGACAGAAGGCCAGTCGCCGGAAATTTGTCGTGACGCAAGCTCGTTACGCGCCACCCACTGTGCAAATACGCGGTCGCGCAAGGTTGCCTGGTTTTTTGTGTAACTGCCGGCGGTCTGTATCACAGCACCCAGCGACAGACTTACCACCACCAGGGCAACGAGTATTTCCAGCAGCGTAAAACCGCGCAACTGCTTCACTCTTCCAACTCCAGCCGACCGAGCAGGTTGCCCGTGATGTGGAAGCGTCGTTCAGTATTCGGTGAAAACAGTGTGACGACGAAAGGCGTAATTTCCCCGCTCGATAACAGGAACACTTGTGGCAAATCCGATTCCTCGTTAACCAGTGACGGCGGCGGGTTGTCTTCCAGCTCAAGACGTAACTCGATATCGTCGGGCAACTGGCGTGTCCGCAGCGGCCGATCACCGTCCACTGGCAACCAGCGTCCGTTTTGCAACAGCATAAATTCATAACTGTCGTCACTGAAGCGAACAGCCAGTTGTTCACTGCGCATAACAGCTTCCTGGCTGGCCAGATCCAGCAGCGCTATCATCCGTTGGGCTTCACGCTGTAAAAGTTTGGCATGTGAATCACCACGCAATGACAGCGTAAACGTCATCATCATAATTCCGATGATTACTACCACCACCATAACTTCCAGCAGAGTAAAGCCGCGCACGTTCGTACGCTCGCAAAACGCAAACAGCCTGCCGGAGGCAGGCTGAGAGTTAGTGTGACGAGAATACACTTTCACAAAAAAATCAGTTCAGATTCCAGTTACCGATGTCATCATCGCTTGGCTTGCGGTCCGGCCCGAGTGAATACACATCAAACGAACCGTGAACGCCTGGCGACAGGTACTGGTAGGGCTGTTGCCAGGGATCGACTGGAATACGCTGCATGTAGCCATCACCCCAATTGGCCGGTTCCGGCGGAATATCCGGCCGGGTCACCAGTGCTTCCAACCCCTGCTCAGTGTTGGGGTAATCATAGTTTTGCAACTTGTACATGTTCAACGCACCTTCAATGGCGCGAATGTTGGATTTGGCCGCAGTAATGCGTGCCTCGTCCGGCCGACTCATGAGTTTCGGCACCAGCACACCGGCGAGAATGCCGAGTATGACCACAACCACCATGACCTCTATCAGAGTGAAGCCTTCAACCTGCTGTTTATTATTAGAAAAGTTCATAATCGACTCTTGGGTAGTGAAACGTCTCTGTCTGTTGCGGCATTGTACCGGTTACAGGACAGAGTTCGCTATTAGAGGGTTGAATGACAGGAAAAATCCCGACTCGTGTCACAAAACGGTCAGGTAAGCTGGTGGTTGATTCTCAGGCTGTACAAATGGCGCTCTGCATCGACCAGATGCTGCCCCCAATGCTGTTTGAAGCCGATATCCCAGAGGTGAGCCACTTCATCCATGCCGGCAGCATCGAGCATGTTCAAACCGCGCTTGAGCTCGAAATAGATATCGGTAAGGTCATCGGCAAGGCTGCCGGAACGGTGGTCGATATCAGACGCCGATTCACCGGGTTCGTCATATTCCAGCCAGTACATATCCAGTTCACCGAGCTTTGATCGCAGCTGGCTGAACAGGTCGAAACGGTCATCGAAATCCGACAATTCAGGAGGGAAAGAACACCCGCCCGGGTTGTGAAGCGCAACAATACCTGCGTGCAGGCGCGGCAGTATCCTCACCAGCGGTTTAAGCCAGTCCGATTTGTCAGCATTATGCTCAATAATCCGGCAGTACTGGCGCGCTGTGCTGATTAGCTCCAGAAACTCTACGCGTTCGGGGTCTATCATGCCCCCTCCCTTCACATCCACGGTTACTACAAACTTGCCCTCATTAACCAGTGTAGTCCGGATTGCAAATAAATCCCGTTAAACCTCGACCATTTCAAAATCTTCTTTACCGGCACCACAATCGGGACAAACCCAGTTCAGAGGAACATCTTCCCAACGCGTGCCCGGCGCGATACCTTCTTCTGGCAAACCCTTTTCCTCGTCGTAAATGAAACCGCAGATGACACACATCCAGGTTTTCGCTTCGCTCATAAATTCGCTCCCACCGACATACGTACCTGTATGATAGCGCCGCTAGCCAAACCACAACAGACGGGTGCAGTGCTACAATAACCTTCCAGGAATAAGGTAACCCCCCATGCAGCAACGCATTTATCATCAAGTTTCTATACACCGATCACGTCACCGCGGAGCACAGACATGACCAGGGACAGTACCCCGGTGCCGGTTGTCATGGTTTTTTCCGGCAACGACCCGAGCGGGGGTGCCGGTATACAAGCTGATATCGAAGCCCTGATCAGCCACGGTTGTCACACCACGCCGGTTCTCACAACCCTCACCATTCAGGACACCCGGGATATTCTGGGCTACACACCGCTTGATGCTTCACTGGTTACCGAGCAAGCACGAGCCGTGCTTGAAGATATCCCTGTCAGCGCATTTAAACTTGGGCTGCTAACCAGCATCGAAGTCATCGAAGCGGTGCATACCATACTCGCCGACTACCCGGATATCCCGGTGGTGACCGACCCGGTTCTGGCTACCGGAGCTGGCACAATGCTCTCCGATGACGATGTGGTCTCCGCGATCAACGAATTGTTGTTGCCACAAACCACGGTACTGACACCCAACAGTAACGAAGCACGCCTGCTGGCACCGGAAGCGGATTCACTCAGCGCCTGCGCCATGGCCCTGCTGGACAAGGGTGCCGAGTTTGTTCTGATCACCGGTACCCACGAGAACACGCCAACGGTAATTAATTCGCTGTACGGTAACCGTCGCCTGCTCGAGACCTTCGAGTGGGACCGCCTCGAAGGTGAATTCCATGGCTCCGGTTGTACTCTGGCCTCCAGCATTGCCGGTTTGCTGGCACAAGGCATGGAACCCTTCTCGGCAATCCACGAAGCACAGGAATATACCTGGCAGTCACTGGCAGAAGGCTACCGCATCGGCATGGGCCAGCAATTACCAAACCGTTTGTTCTGGGCGCGCGAGGAACAGGAATAGAATGTGAATCTACGTGGGCTTTATGCCATTACCGATGCCGGCCTGCAAGCACCCGAACAACTGGTGGCACGGGTACAACTAGCCATTGATGGCGGTGCGGTAATGATACAATACCGCGATAAATCCAATGACAGATTACTGCGGCAACAGCAGGCGCAAAGGCTCGTTGAATTGTGCAGGGAACGGGGAGCAACATTGATCATCAACGACGATGCGACACTCGCTAAAGAGGTCGGTGCTCACGGTGTACACCTGGGTCACGACGACACCGCGATTAGCGTAGCACGGGAACAACTGGGAGACAGCGCGATTATCGGCGTTTCCTGTTACAACCAGTGGGCGTTGGCACAGCAGGCTGCTGATGCCGGTGCGAACTATATTGCCTTCGGGCGTTTTTTTTCTTCGCACACAAAACCGGGTGCAACCGAAGCAGACATAAGCTTGCTGGAACGCGCACAGAATGAACTCGATATACCAGTAGCCGCCATCGGCGGAATAAATTCCGACAATGCCGGAGCACTGATCGATGCGGGTGCCGATCTGCTTGCCGTAGTCCATGATGTATTCGCTGCTGATGATGTACTTGCAGCGGCACAACGCTACCAGACACTTTTTACGTTGAAGGAAAACAGGGCATGAGCAAGTCGCAGGAACTTTTCAAACGGGCGCAAAAGGTTATTCCGGGAGGTGTTAATTCACCAGTACGTGCTTTCAAAGGTGTAGGCGGCGACCCGGTGTTTTTTACTCGCGGCGAAGGTGCCTGGCTGTACGATGCGGATGATCAGCGCTATGTTGATTACGTCGGCTCATGGGGTCCTATGATTGCCGGCCACTGCCACCCCGATGTGGTGCGCGCTGTTCAGGAAACTGCCGCCAACGGCCTTGGTTTCGGGGCACCAACTGAAATCGAAACACAGATGGCAGAGTTACTGTGCGCACTGGTACCTTCGCTGGAACTGGTACGCATGGTCAGCTCCGGTACCGAAGCCACCATGAGCGCCATTCGCCTTGCGCGCGGCTTCACTGGCCGCGACAAAATCGTAAAGTTCGAGGGTTGCTACCACGGACACTCTGACTCCCTGCTGGTCAAAGCCGGTTCCGGTGCCCTGACGCTCGGCGTTCCAACTTCTGCCGGCGTACCTGTCGATCTGGCGCAGCACACTGTAACCCTGAGTTACAACGATGCAGAACAGGTGCGAGAAGCCTTTGAAAAAATTGGCGATCAGGTTGCCGCTATTATTGTAGAACCCGTCGCCGGCAACATGAACTGCATCCCGCCTGCCGACGGCTTCCTGCAAACCCTGCGCGACGTTTGCGACCGCTATGGGACTGTGCTGATTTTCGACGAGGTCATGACCGGCTTCCGCGTGGCCAAAGGTGGTGCGCAACAACTCTACGGTGTCACACCGGATCTGACTACGCTCGGCAAGGTGGTGGGCGGGGGGCTTCCGGTGGGCGCTTTCGGCGGTCGCCATGACATCATGGAACACATCGCACCGACCGGGCCGGTCTACCAGGCCGGCACCCTGTCGGGTAATCCTGTCGCCATGGCAGCCGGACTTGCAACGCTGGCGCTGATACAGGCACCCGGCTTTCACGCGGGCCTTGATCAGTGTGCCAAACAATTAGTCGCCGGGCTGAAGGAACGCGCCGCTCGCGCGAACATCGGACTTGCCAGTAATCAGGTCGGTGGCATGTTCGGCCTGTTTTTCACCGATGCAAAACAGATCAACGATCTTGACGGAGTGAATGCCTGCGACATGGAACGGTTCAAGACTTTTTATCACGCCATGCTCAAACACGGCGTTTACCTGGCACCTTCCGCTTTCGAAGCAGGCTTTGTCTCCTCGGCACATGACGAAGCAGCCATCCAGTTTACACTCGACGCTGCCGAGCAAGCCTTTTCAGCCCTGTCATGAAGCACAGGACTGTATAGAAACCGACTAACACATGGAAAGTCTGTTTACCCAACTACTGGAATGGATGCAGGCCCACCCTAACTGGGCGGGCTTTATCGTGCTGGTGGTATCGGCGCTGGAATCCTTGCTGGTGGTTGGCCTGTTTGTACCCGGCACGGTGGTTATGTTCGGCATTGGTGCGTTAATCGCGGCGGGGGGCATGCCTTTGTACCCTACACTGGTCTGGGCAGCCGTTGGTGCCGTACTGGGCGATGGGGCCAGCTATCTGCTTGGTCGACATTACAATCAGCAGTTACGCGTCATGTGGCCATTCCGGAAGTACCCGCTCATGATCACACGCGGCGTGGATTTCTTTCATCGCCACGGCGGCAAGAGTGTCGTACTGGCTCGCTTCGTCGGCCCGGTTCGTCCTCTGCTTCCGGCGATAGCCGGCATGCTCAACATGTCACCGACACGCTTCTTTGCGGTGAATACGTTGTCGGCAATCTTGTGGGCACCTGCGTACATCCTCCCCGGCATGCTGTTCGGCGCTTCGCTCGGTCTGGCGGCGGAAATCGCCGGCAGACTGGCATTGCTATTGGTTATCCTGCTGGCCCTGCTGTGGTTCTCGTGGTGGCTGGTTCGCCGCATCGCGCGCAGCTTCCAGCCGCATGCAGCGAGCATCCAAATGCGCGTTCTCAACTGGTCACGCAAACACCCTTGCATGGAACCGATGGCGGCTGCATTACTCGACCCGGCTCACCCCGAAGCTCGTGGCATGTCGGTACTCACCGGCCTGCTGCTCATCGCCAGTTGGGCGCTGTTTGTCATCCCGCGTCACATCACTGGCGACAGCCTGCTGTCCAATCTTGACCTGTACTTGTTTAACGCACTGCAATCGCTGCGTGGTCCGCTCGGTGACCGGATGATGATCATGATCACCGAACTGGGTGACAGCGAAGTGCTATATGGATTTACCGCACTGCTCGGACTCTGGCTGGTATGGCGTCGCGACTGGCGCATGGCCTTGCACTGGGTCGTCACTGTAGCAGCCGTGGCATCACTGACCTGGACACTTAAGCTGTACACCGCTGTTCCACGTCCACCGCTACTCGATACATCAACCCTGAGTTTCGCATTTCCCAGCATGCACGCCAGTCTGTCGGTTGCCGTGTTCGGCTTTCTGGCTGTCGCTATCGCCCGCGAATTGCGTAGCAACTGGCATTGGGTGCCCTACTCAATTGCCGTGTTCCTGGTGGTCGCCATCAGTTTCTCGCGCGTCTATCTTGGCGTGCACTGGCTATCGGATATTCTTGCAGGCTGGAGCCTTGGGTTAATCTGGGTTGCAACCATGGGCATAGCCTACCGTCACCATCCGGCCCCGGCCATTCCGGCACGCATCTTTACGCCGGTTACGTTACTGGTTCTTGTTTTCGTCGCAAGCTTGCACAGTGCGCGATCGTTGCAGCAAGATCTTGCGTTCTACCAACCTTCTCAACCCGCCGCTATTACACTAACGCGGAGCGACTGGCTGGACGGTGTCTGGCAAACGCTACCGGCATTCCGCGACGATCTTGAAGGCCGTCACCATCATCCGCTCACGCTGCAATGGATGGGAAAACCGGAACAACTGCGCGCAGCGCTGGAAAAGCACGGCTGGCGAGTCCCGGACCGACCCGGCATGGAACACCTGATGGACCTCTTTAACAGCGAAGTCAGTCTTGCTGAAATGCCGATCCTGCCACAGACACACCGCGCCAGGGCCCAACAATTACTACTCACCCGACAGTTGCCGGAGCAGGAACGCATATTGACCTTGCGCTTGTGGGAAAGCGGTTATTTCAATCCGCAAGAAAATACTGCACTGTGGGTCGGCAGTGCTTCCTCGCTGGTACTGGAAGATCGTTTCAGACTGCTACGTTTCCTGCGCACCGACATCGATTTCAAAAACCCGCTACAACAGCTTGCTGCGGATCTGGGCGAACTGGACGTGCGACTGGTTCAGCGTACAGAGGCCCCGTTGGCGGGCGAACTCTGGGATGGCAGCGTATTGTTAATCAGCCCGCCACAAATCAGCGAATAATTTCTTCCGCCAACAGTTCGTTATAAAGAATTTCCAGCCGATCAGCCGCCCGGTCGGTTTCCAGCAGGCGTTGTTTGTCATGGATTGCAAACGGCAACAATTCTGCAAGGCGACCGGCAACCCAACCGGCACTTTCAAAATCCGTTTCCATATCAGTGAAAGGTGCATCGGCCTGATGCAGCAAACGCTCGAGAAATTCAACCAGCGGCTGACGCTCTGCCCGTAACGGTGAATCCTGCTCTTCAAGCCAGCTGACCCGTGCACGTTGCAGCCGGTTAGATTCGACCCAGGATTCATCGATACGAAAACGCCGTTCGCCACGAACCGTTACCCGCAGCAAATCATCTTCGCCACGATCAAAATCTGTCACAGTCGCCAACGTACCAATAGAAAAACATTGCGCAGCTTTACCAACTTCGTCGCCTGACTGAATGGCACAGATTCCAAAACCACTCTGTTGACGCATGCATTCACTGATCATATCCAGATAGCGTGCTTCAAAGATACGCAGCGGCAATAGCCCGCCGGGAAACAGCACAGTGTTGAGCGGGAATAGCGGAATTTCATCCGCTGCCATCATTCAGTTCCTCCCGGTGTTTCGCCCCAGCGCGGCGACAAATCGTTATCGATACCGATCTGATCAAGGATACGCGCCACGACAAAATCAACCAGATCATCGATGCTCTTTGCTCCCTGATAAAACCCGGGATTGGGTGGCATGATCACCACACCGAGCCTGGCCAGCTTAAGCATGTTCTCCAGATGGATGGCAGAGAAAGGCATTTCACGTGGCACCAGAACCAGTTTTCGGCCTTCCTTGATGGTCACATCTGCGGCACGTTCAATAAGATTATTACTGGTGCCGACAGCAATCGACGCCAGTGTACCGGTCGAGCAGGGACACACCACCATGGCCTTCGGCGCGCTGGAGCCGCTGGCTAAGGGTGCGGTCCATTCTTCACGTCCGAACACGCGCAGCAATGATTCGTCAGCCGCGTATCGCTCGGTCAGAAAACGCCGGATATCAGTGCTACGGCCCGGCAATTTTATTCCGGTTTCCATACTGATCACAATTTGCCCCGGCGCGGACACCATCAAATCTACACGATGGCCGCCGCTCAGCATAACTTCGAGCAAACGTAATGCATAAGGCATCCCGGAAGCTCCGGTAAGCGCAAGTGCATACGGTGTTTCACCAGGCATGAAGTTCTCCGAGCGCTGCCAGCAGTTTTTCGTGAATTCCACCGAAGCTGCCATTACTCATTACAACCAATCGGTCGCCCGCCTGTGCAGCGGCCACCACCGACTCCACCAACGCATCAACTTTGCCAGCCACTTCGACAGGTGCTTTGATATGTACAGACACTTCGGCGATATCCCAACCGAGGTCTTCCGGTTCAAACAGCCATACAGCATCAGCATCTGACAAAGATTGTGCCAGCGAATCACGGTGTATGCCCATGCGCATGGTGTTGGAACGCGGCTCGAATACCACCAACAGACGACCTTCAGCATGCTCACGCAACCCCTGCAAGGTGGTCGTGATTGCGGTTGGGTGATGCGCAAAGTCATCGTAGACCGTAACGCCAGCCACTTCACCGCGCACTTCCAGCCGTCGTTTCACACCGGAAAATTCGCCCAGCGCTTCGATAGCCTGTGCGATAGGTACACCCGCATGCCGGGCGGCGGCAATCGCCGACAATGCGTTGTGTACATTATGCTGGCCGAGTTGCGTCCAGTTCACTTCGCCCTGCGCCTTGCCGTCCAGCAGCACACTGAACCGACTGCCATCGGAAGCCAGCAGGCCAGCCTGCCAACGCGCCGGGAAATCACCAACCGACACACTTTCCTCAGGCGTCCAGCTACCCATTTCGAGCACTTCAGACAGATTGCCATCATTGGCGTTGACCACCATCAATCCGCTGGCAGGCACGATACGAACCAGATGGTGAAACTGCCGCTGGATAGCGGCGAGGTCAGGGAAAATATCGGCGTGATCAAATTCGAGATTATTCAACACCAGGGTACGTGGCCGGTAATGCACGAACTTGGAACGTTTATCGAAAAATGCCGTGTCATACTCGTCCGCCTCAACGACAAAGAACGGTGATTCTCCCAGCCGCGCCGACACGCCAAAGTTTCCCGGCACACCACCAATCAAAAAGCCCGGCTGCAGGCCGGCAAATTCCAGTATCCATGCCAACATGCTGGCCGTGCTGGTCTTACCGTGTGTGCCTGCCACCGCCAGCACCCAGCGATCCTGTAACAGATGTTCCTCCAGCCACTGCGGCCCGGAGGTGTAACGCAGACCACGGTCGAGCATGGTTTCTACGGCCGCATTACCCCGGCTCATCGCGTTGCCCACCACCACCTGGTCAGGTGGCGGATCAAGATGTTCCGCACAATACCCTTCCTTCAGAACTATGCCCTGCTCGCGCAACTGGTCGCTCATGGGCGGGTAAACATTAGCATCCGACCCTTCCACTTCAAAGCCGGCCTGACGCGCCAGAATCGCCAGCCCACCCATGAAAGTACCGCAAATACCCAATATGTGAAGTTTCATCCTGATCCTTGCCTGCTCAACCCTGTGTCTGCGGGAACAGCGTTTCTATCAATGCTATCGCCAGCACCGTGTGCAAACCGGCCAACATCAAGCCGATACCGTAGCGTGCCGACAGTGCATGCCGGAAGATATGTGCCTGAACAGAAATACTCCATACCAACAGAACCAGCCAGATCAACACCAGCCCAGCCATGGGTTCATCATTGCGATGCGCACTGGCCGCCAGTTGTACCAATGGTAAAGCCACCAGGCCCATGATCATTCCGGTTCCGGCTAGCGAAGTCAGCGCCTGAATAAAACGCTGTGTCTTATCGGTAACACGCAACACCACCCAGATAAACACTGCCATGAGTAATGTATCAAGCAGCATCATACCCAACGATGCCAGCACAGCAGAGCTTGCACTCGCCTGCACAAAATCAACCAGCAAGTAACCTGTCAAAGCCTGCAACAATGTATTGGCTGTAGCCGCGTCATCCTGCGGTGCTCGCAACAACAAGCATTGCTGCAACCATGACCAGAGACTGTCCTGTATTTTTCTGTCTTCCATACGCAGCCAGCAGGTTATTTTACCAGTCTACGTCAACGTGGCGATACAGGGCGGCCATTGTCTGACCGGAATCAAAACCGTCAAACATGTCATTGGTTCAACGTCGTTTTCGCGACACTTTCTTTTTGGCAGCAGCCTTTTTCTTTGTTGCGGTTTTCTTTTTGGCAACCGGCTTCTTCGCAGCAGTTTTCTTTTTAACGATTTTTTTGCGCACGGGCGTTTTTTTCACCACAGCTTTCTTTGCCGGTTTTTTCTTGGCAGCTACTTTCTTGCCAACCACCTTTTTTCTGGCTGCAACCTTCTTCGCGACAACTTTTTTCGCTGAAGCTTTCTTTTTCACAACCTTGCTCGCGGCAGCCTTTTTGGTGACACTTGTCTTTTTGGCTGATGCAGCCTTGCCAGCCGGTGCCTTTTTCACCGCTGACGGCGGCGCATCCCCGGCCTTGCCCTCAGCTGCCGCAGAACTATCACGTTGCTCCAGCAATTTACGTGCGACGGCACGTCGTATGGTTGCGGAACGGTCGCGACTGGCGACAACCTTTTTCATCTCTTCCACCACTTTGACAACTGCCCGGAACACGTCATCCGGATCTCCGAATCCCTGCACCTGGCGCAGGCATTCCTGTTCGCGGTAGTACTCCACCACGGGTAAGGTCTGGGTTTCGTAAATCCGTAAGCGGTTGCCAATCGTTTCCTCGTTATCGTCCGAGCGTCGGCGCAAGCGGCCTCCGCATTCGTCACAACGGCCGTCCATCATCGGCAAGGCGTAGAAAATGTTATAGCTGGCACCACAGGAAACACAGCTGCGGCGCCCAAACAGCCGCTGCATGATGGTGTCGACGTCCACATCAATGAGCAAAGCCAGATCGACAGGCTGGCCCAGCTGACCGAGTATTTCGTCAACCTGCTCGGCCTGCGCCAGATTTCTCGGAAAACCGTCCAGAATGAACCCCTTACGGGCATCACTCTGGGACATGCGCTCACGGATCACACCCAGAACAATTTCATCGGATACCAGCTGCCCGGCGTCCATAACAACTTTGGCGGCCTTGCCCAGCGCTGTACCGGCAGCTACGGCTTCTCGCAGCAGGTCGCCAGTGGAGATCTCGGGTACCTTGTAATGCTTTGCGAGGCGATGCCCCTGTGTGCCTTTCCCACACCCGGGCGCGCCCAGTAGTACAATCCTCATAGTCCTCTCACGCTCTCTGTGTCATTGATTTTTATCGAATTTACCAGATTTTCCGTACATTTTGGAAAGCTCTGGCCAATAAAAGTTTTTTCATAGGGACATTCAATAGTTTTCGTCGCCGAAACACTGCGTAGTGATTAAGCTACCGCCCCTATAAGCCCCAAGTCAAACAAAGCACCTGAATTTCATTGCTTTTTGCTCTATGCTTGGGCGCCTTTTTTCACCTAGCAGGGATTAAACAGCACCAGCATGAACCGGGTTCCCGACTTCTCCGACAACGAATTGTGGATTATCAAAGCCACTTTACAGGAACGTTACGGCGAGTCACCGGAGCTACAACTGGCGGAAACCGAGCTGCGCCTGGATCTCTCTCGCACCGAACTGAGTCCCTGTCCGGCCGCCTACTGGGAAGTCGATGGCTGTAACTTCATCATCGCCAAATCCGGCGACAACCGCTTCCGCTGTCAATTTTTCTACCGCGTTCACCAGATGTACGGCACTGGAACCGAAGAGTATGACGACATCTCCGAGTGCGTCGTCACCTTGCTGCAAGTTCAGGCAGATCATCAATTAAATGAAGCCGGCGAAAGCAGCTAGGCAGATACAACAGAATTTTACGAAACCTTTCAGGAGTACGTTACATGGCACGATCAAAAGGAAAGAAAAACGCGTTCTACGCGCAATCAGGTGGCGTAACTGCTGTCATTAATGCCAGCGCCTGTGGCGTAATCGAAACGGCTCGCAAGCACCCGGACAAGATCGGCAAAGTGTATGCCGGTCGTAACGGTATCATCGGCGCATTAACTGAAGATCTCGTCGATACCAGCAAAGAATCTGCGCGTGCAATTGCTGCACTGCGTCACACACCGTCCGGTGCATTTGGTTCCTGCCGGTATAAAATGAAAAGCCTGGAAGCCAACAAGCGCGAATACGAACGCCTGATCGAAGTGTTCGCCGCGCACAACATCGGTTATTTCTTCTATAACGGCGGCGGCGACTCTGCGGATACTTGTCTGAAAGTCTCACAGCTATCCAAAGCAACCGGCTATCCCATTCAGGCGATCCACGTACCCAAGACCGTGGACAATGACCTGCCGATTACCGACAACTGCCCGGGCTTTGGTTCCGTTGCGAAGTACATCGCCGTTTCTACCCGCGAAGCCAGCTTTGATGTCGCTTCCATGTGCGCTACGTCTACCAAAATCTTCGTGCTGGAAGTCATGGGACGTCACGCCGGCTGGATCGCCGCCGCCGGCGGTATGGCCGCCACCGAGAACTGTGATCTGCCGATCGTGATCCTGTTCCCGGAAGTGAAATTCAGCCAGACCAAATTCCTCAAGCTGGTGAAGGACAAGGTCAAGAAATATGGCTACTGCTCCATTGTTGTTTCCGAAGGCGTGCAGGATCGTTCCGGCAACTTCCTCGCCGACCAGGGTTTAAAAGATGCCTTCGGCCATGCCCAGCTGGGTGGCGTAGCACCGGTCATCGCTGGTTTGATTCGCGACAAACTTGGCTACAAGTACCACTGGGCTGTAGCTGACTACCTGCAACGTTCAGCGCGTCACATTGCTTCGAAGTCTGACGTGGAACAAGCCTACGCCATGGGCAAGGCCGCCGTGGAGTTGGCATTGCAGGGTAAGAACTCGGTCATGCCGACCATCAAACGTACGTCCAACAAACCGTACCGCTGGAAGATCGGCGAAGCCAAGCTTTCCAAAGTCGCCAACGTCGAGAAGATGATGCCCAAGGGTTTCATCAGCAAGGACGGCTTCGGTATTACCAAAAAATGCCGGGAATATCTGGAACCCTTGATCGCCGGGGAAGACTACCCCCCTTACGGCAAAGACGGCATGCCCAAATATGTTCAACTGAAGAACATACTGGCAAGGAAAAAATTGCGCGACTTCAAGGTCAAATATTAATGTAGTTAAACAAGGGGTGCACGTAAGCACCCCTTTTTTGTGGGGACGGGATGACACTGGACAAAGCACGCGAACTGATTGCGGTACAGGCCGATATGGGTGGTGGCTATAACCGCAATGGCGCAAAACTGATTCTTGCCGAAGTGCACAGAGAGCACGGGCAGAATGCTGTTGATCGTCTGATTCGCGAGTTCGACCTGGAACAATTGTTTGGCTTCAAGCCAGGCAGTACGTTCCATTGAAAAAAAACCGGCGATACACGCACGCACCTAACGTGCTGCGTATCGCACCATAGAAACTGTTGTTGGAGGAATTTCAAAATGTCAGCTGAACTCATTTTTGTCCTGGCCAGTGCGGCCATTGCCATCCTGTATGGCATTGTGTCCACAAAATGGATCCTGGCCAAACCGGCCGGTAATGAACGCATGCAGGAAATCGCCGCTGCCATACAGGCCGGTGCCAAGGCCTACCTGAATCGTCAGTACGCTACCATTGGCATGGCAGGCATCGTGCTGCTAGTGCTGATCGGCTTTTTTATTGACACGCTGACCGCCACCGGATTTGCCATCGGTGCTATTTTCTCGGGACTGACCGGTTACATCGGCATGAACGTCTCGGTCCGCGCCAACGTGCGTACCGCCGAAGCCGCCAACGACGGGCTCAACGCCGCCATGCAGGTCGCCTTCCGCGGTGGTGCCATTACCGGCATGCTGGTGGTTGGACTTGCGCTACTGGGTGTCGCAGGTTTCTATGGCATCCTGGTTGCGAACGGTGTTGAAGACCCGATTCACCCGCTGATCGGACTGGCCTTCGGCGGCTCGCTGATTTCCATCTTCGCCCGTCTCGGCGGCGGCATCTTCACCAAGGGTGCCGACGTTGGCGCTGACATTGTCGGTAAGGTGGAAGCCGGTATCCCCGAGGATGACCCGCGCAACCCTGCAGTCATTGCCGACAACGTCGGTGATAACGTCGGTGACTGTGCAGGCATGGCGGCCGACCTGTTCGAGACCTACGCCGTAACCGTGGTTGCCACCATGTTGCTCGGTGGCCTGTTATTGAAAGACATGGGTTCAGCAGCAGCCATGTACCCGTTGGTGCTGGGCGGTGTATCCATTATCGCTTCCATCATCGGTACCTACTTCGTCAAGGCGCGCGAAGGCGGCAAGATCATGAACGCTCTGTACCGGGGCCTGGCCGTGGCCGGTGTGTTGGCAGCGATCGCCTTCTACTTTGTCACACAGCACGTCATGGGCGACTCCATCATGCTGGAAAGCGGCAGCATCGATAGCATCAACCTGTTCTATTGTGGACTCATCGGCCTGGCGCTGACCGCTGCCATGGTGGTCATCACCGAGTACTACACCGCTACCGAGTACTCGCCGGTACGTCATATCGCCGAAGCGTCAACCACCGGTGACGGCACCAACGTAATTGCCGGCCTGGGCGTTTCCATGAAGTCTACAGCAGCACCGGTTCTCGCAGTGGTCGCATCGATCTGGGGCGCTCACGAGCTGGCCGGCCTGTACGGTATTGCGATTGCCGCAACCTCCATGCTGTCCATGACCGGTATTATCGTAGCACTGGATGCCTACGGCCCCATCACCGACAACGCTGGCGGCATCGCCGAAATGGCCGAGCTGGATGAAAAGATCCGTAACATCACCGATCCGCTGGATGCCGTCGGCAACACCACCAAGGCGGTTACCAAGGGCTACGCCATCGGTTCCGCAGGCCTCGCCGCTCTTGTGTTGTTCGCCGATTACACCCACGCGCTGGCAGAAAACAGCAACGGCGAAGTGCTTAACTTCTCGCTGGATAACCACATGGTCATCATCGGCCTGTTCCTCGGCGGTCTGGTGCCTTACCTGTTCGGCGCCATGGCGATGGAAGCCGTGGGCCGTGCTGCCGGTGGTATCGTTAACGAGGTACGTCGCCAGTTCAAGGAAATGCCGGGCATCATGGACTATACCCAGAAGCCGGATTACTCCCGGGCGGTAGACATGCTCACCAAATCGGCAATCCGCGAGATGATCATCCCCTCGCTGCTGCCAGTACTGGTACCGGTCGTGGTCGGCCTGACGCTGGGTAAGGAAGCACTGGGCGGCCTGCTGATCGGCACCATCGTCACCGGCCTGTTCGTGGCTATTTCCATGACCACCGGTGGTGGTGCCTGGGACAACGCCAAAAAGTACATCGAGGACGGCAACTTCGGCGGCAAGGGTTCGGATGCACATAAAGCCGCAGTAACCGGTGATACCGTGGGTGACCCCTACAAGGATACGGCAGGACCGGCCATCAACCCGCTGATCAAGATCATTAACATTGTGGCGTTGATGATTGTGCCTATTCTGTAGTTTTAACTGCTGTGACGCCCTCGGCTCCTAAAAGGGCTGGGGGCGTTTTTGTTTCCCGGCATTCACCGGTATGACGATAAATTAGGCTTTCCTAATACAGACCCGCTATAATCACCGCCCCTTTTTTGACCTACCGGGCAGGAGTCCACCATGAATCTCGATCGCGTCAGTTCCGGGATGGATTTACCCAATGATATCAATGTCATAATTGAAATCCCTGCCCATGCCGATCCGGTGAAATATGAAGTCGACAAGCAGACCGGTGCCATGTTTGTGGATCGCTTTATGAATACCGCCATGCATTATCCCTGCAATTACGGCTACGTCCCCCACACTTTATCGCCAGATGGCGACCCGGTCGACGTGCTTGTGCTAACGCCCGTACCGTTGATCAGCGGCTCGGTAGTCCGCTGCCGCCCGGTAGGCGTGCTGAAAATGACCGATGAATCCGGGGATGACGCCAAAGTATTGGCCGTGCCGATCGACAAGCTGTGCAAGGAATACCGCCGCGTTCAGGATTTCCGCGACCTTCCTCCGAGCATCCTCGAACAGGTTGCCCACTTCTTCGAGCACTACAAGGATCTGGATGAAGGCAAGTGGGTGCGGGTAGACGGCTGGGCCGGTATCGACGAGGCCCGCCAGGAAATTCTCGACAGTGTCGAGCTGTTCAAGAAAGCCCCCGAAAAACCCAACTTCTGAGCCTCTCCATGAAAGTCTGCATCGTTTCCGACAGCCACGACCATCGCCCGCTACTGGAGTCTGCCGTTAGCTCCGCCAAAGCCGCCGGAGCCGAGGCCGTGTTGCACTGCGGAGACGTGGTAGCACCCAGTACGCTCAGCGTGCTGAAGCCATTTGGTTTGCCGATTCACGTTATTCACGGCAACAACATTGGTGATCTGTACATGATGGCGCGCATTGCCAATCAACCGGGAAATCACGTCACCTTCTACGGGCAGGACGCCGGTATCGAATTATGCGGACGCAAAATTTTTCTGGTGCACTATCCACACTACGCACGCGCCATGGCAACCACCGGCGACTGGGATCTGGTGTGTTGCGGACATGACCACGAGGCGCAGATTGAAACCGTAACGAACATCAAGGGCGGGGAAACGCACATGGTCAACCCCGGCACTGTCGGCGGTGTTGCTGCACCGGCAACCTGGGTACTGGGCGATCTGGATAACATGACGTTTGAGGTGCATGAGGTTGAGATTAACGCGCCTGCGGACAAGCTCGCGGCTTCGTAATTTCAGCCCGGAGTGTTGTGCTCCACCCAACGGCTGCCGTCTTTTAACTGCTCTTTTTTCCAGAACGGCGCACGCGATTTAAGTTCTTCCATCAACCAGCGACTAGCCTCAAAGGCATCCTTGCGATGCGCCGACCAGACAGCTACCAATACGACAGGATCCGCAGGATGCAGTTCACCAACCCGATGCACGATCAAAGTATCAAGCAAATCCCACTGCGCGGCTGCGCCGGTGCTGATTTTTTCCAGATATCGTTCGGTCATCCCCGGGTAGTGCTCAAGAAACATGGTCTGAACCGTATCGCCGTCGTTAAAATCGCGCATGGTGCCAACAAATACAGCGGTGGCACCGAAACTTCCACCCTCCGCGAAACGAACTTTTTGTCGGGTCTGTATCTCGGCCCAGGGATCAAACGGAAGATCTTTTATCTGCACATTCATCGTGACCCTCCGGTCACCGGGGGGAAAAATGCAATTTCATCACCCTCGGAGACTGTTGTCTCGCAAGACACGTATTCCATATTGCACGCAGCCAACACATTTTCAGGCAAGGGTTCTTCGGGTAGTAATACGCTCCATACCTCGCGGACGGTAACGTTTTCCGGAACCGACAAAGCGCATATGTCCATCCCGTAACGCTCGCGCAAACCGGCAAATAATCTGACCTTGATGTCCATTGTCCTCTTCCTGCGTTGCAGGATCACTCACAGCAACCTATAGTTGACGGTAACTATGTGTAAATATTCTGAAAATACTAATGGCACAGTGTACCACGCTGACCTGCTTACAGACGCTGGCGTGGATACATCATGGCGAGCGAACTAACTCATTTCAACGCAGCTGGTGAGGCGCACATGGTCGATGTTGGCGACAAGGCCGTATCCAGCCGTTGTGCTGTCGCCGATGGCCGAATCGCTATGCTGCCCTCAACACTGCAACTCATCCGCAGCGGTGACAACTTGAAAGGCGACGTTCTGGGCATTGCACGTATTGCAGGTATTATGGCCGCCAAGAAAACTGCTGATCTGATTCCACTGTGTCACCCGCTGGCGCTAACGCGTGTGGAAGTCGATCTTGAAACGCACGATAAACCCGCATCCGTCTATTGCCGTGCCACTGTCGAGACTCGCGGGCAAACCGGTGTGGAGATGGAAGCACTTACCGCCGTGCAGATCGCTCTGTTAACTGTGTATGACATGTGTAAAGCCGTTGACCGGGGCATGACACTGCACGACATTCGCCTGTTGGAAAAGCAGGGCGGGAAATCAGGCCACTGGCTACGTACTGCCTTGTGAGCAAGGGATAAACATTACATGACTGCATTACTAAGAGTTCTCATCGTAGAGGACAACGATGATGACGCCCAACTGTTACTGGTTAGACTACGACGTGCCGGCTATTCGACGGAGTATGTACGCGTCGATAATGCAGAAGCCCTCAACAAGGCGCTTCAGGATGGAAACTGGCAAGTCGTTATCTCGGATTACGCCATGCCCGGTTTCAGCGGTCTGGAAGCCCTGAGTATCCTGCGCGAACAGGACAAGGAAACACCGTTCATCCTCGTCTCGGGAACAGTCGGTGAAGAAATCGCTGTCGAAGCCATGCGTTCCGGTGCCAACGACTATATTATGAAAGATAACCTTGCGCGCCTGGTACCTGCCATCGACCGCGAATTGCGCGATGTCCGCGAACGCACGGATCGCCGACGAGCCGAGGATGCGCTGTATCAGGAACGTGAACGCGCGCTGATCACTCTGCACTCAATTGGTGACGGTGTCATTACCACCGATGCCGATGGTCGTGTCGATTACATGAACCCGGTTGCCGAACGCGTCACCGGCTGGGGTAGCAGCGAAGCACAGGGCCATCCTCTCACGGAAGTCCTGCCACTGACTCATGAGTCCTCGGGCATTCCCATCGAAAGCCCTGCGGCAATCAGCCTGCGTACCGGAGAAGTCGTCAACCTGACGGAACAATGTCTGCTGGTCAATCGCGATGGCCAGGAATTTCACATCGAAGACTCGGCTGCCCCGATATTTGACCGTACAAACCGTATCATCGGCGTGGTACTGGTTTTCCACGACGCCACCCGTGAGCGACGCATGGCACGGCAGATGATGTGGGAGTCTACTCATGACAATCTCACCGGTCTGGTCAATCGGCGTGAGTTCACCGAACGCCTGAACAATTTGCTTTCTTCCGGAAACCGCGAACACTACGAGCACGCGCTGTTATACCTCGACCTCGACCAGTTCAAGGTCATTAACGACACCTGCGGTCACGATGCCGGCGATGAACTGCTCAGGCAACTCAGTCGACTGCTGTTACAAAATGTTCCTACCAGCTCTTCGCTGGCGCGACTGGGGGGCGATGAGTTTGGTGTGCTACTGGAAAACGTCTCGGTTACGCAGGCCCGTGAAGTAGCCGACGAACTGCTGTCTACCTTTAGCCGGTTCACCTATCAATGGGAAGAGCGCCGCTTCGATGTGGGCGTCAGTATCGGCATGGTACCTATTCAGCACGACAGCAAAAACGCCTCGCTGATACTCAGTGCGGCAGATGTCGCCTGCTATGTCGCCAAAGAGGCCGGCCGTAACCGCGTCCATATGTACGAGGAAAGCGATATCGACCTCGGCCAGCGACACAGCGAAATGCACTGGGTATCACGCATCAAGGAAGCACTGGAACAGAACCGGTTTGTTTTGTATCGCCAGGAAATCACCCCGCTGAGCAAAGACAACACAACACCGCACTGTGAATTGCTGATACGTATGTGTGCGGCTGACGGCTCTATCATTCCACCCGGGGATTTCATCCCGGCTGCAGAACGTTACAACCTGATGAACGCCATAGACCGTTGGGTCATTGACCATGCTTTCCATCACCTTCAAACGTTCCAGAAAAACGGCGACAAGTGTATTTATTCAATCAACCTTTCGGGCAACTCGCTCAATGATGACAAGCTTTCTGATTACATCGCACAAAAGATAGATCAATATCACATCCGTACCGGACAGCTATGCTTCGAAGTCACAGAAACTGCGGCGGTATTCAACCTGGTCAAGGCAAGCAATATTATCAAGACTT
>UOFN01000012.1_pt1 | contig 23822 bp, 26 predicted proteins | sample 1990111 | NCBI WGS metagenome assembly UOFN01 (sample SAMEA4728526, study PRJEB27164) | hydrothermal vent metagenome | biome: marine basaltic hydrothermal vent biome; feature: marine hydrothermal vent; material: mineral | place: Pacific Ocean | collected 2011-06-14/2011-07-23 | depth 1741 m | reverse complement strand
TGCTGGATTACCTGAAAACCAATGGCTCACGGAACATAGCAGTCCTTCACATTGTGTGTTGCGTAGTGACAGTACCATCACGCGGCTCAAGGCGACATTGATGGGGGTAGGTATATCCATACAGCCGCGCACATTTTCCGCGACAAATGACGCGCTATGCCGGTTAATCGAGGGTGCACAGATACCCGGGCATAAGGTCTGGCTTGTGTATCATAGTGATCTAAGGGGTGTCGGCCGTGTTCGCGCGGTGGTCGACTTTGTTTCTTCCGGTATTGAATCAGCGCTGAGCCGTTAATAATCCGGTTGCCCGGAAATCCCACTCAGTACAGGGACCTCTGTTCCAAACCGCTCCGCAAGTTCCAGTGCTCGTTTCAGCCGTGCCGGTGCGCTACGCCCCATGCACTTGTGTTCCAGGTCACCGTTAAACGCGGTGACCATGCCTTCGATCAGAGCCTCGCGCTCAAGACTGCGACCGGTGAGTTTTTCTTGCACGGTGATGATTTCGTTGGCCACGTTACGCGCAAACTCCTGATGCTGTGCCCATAGCTCGCCAACGGTACCACCGGTTTTCAGGCCGGCAATGTTGGTGGTAAGGATGAACACATTTTTTCGCACCAGCTCGAACAACAGTTGCTCTGTGTTGTCGAGCACTGTAACCGGAATATCGATACTACTCAGGGCTTCGGAGAGTAGCGCGGCTTTCGGCCCAAAGGCGGGCGAAGGGATAAGGACTTTGGCGTCCTGTCCTTTTTTCTTCTCAAACCAGACTGAGATGACGGTGGGATTGCTGTAGCCGTATTGTTCCCAATCACCCGGCAGGAGCTCGTTCTGCAACAGCGCGACGCGTTCGCGCCACACTTCGGGAAGTGCTTCCATTGAGGCATGCAGATCTTTTTCCCCGACGGCGATCAGCACAAGTTCAGGGGTGCTGAGTTCGGCTGCCAGCGCTTCGCAGTCTGTCTTTCGGGTAACGGGGTAAACCGGGTATCCGCTGCGTAGAAATCCGCGCGCGAATACGCCGCCCATTTCGCCAAGGCCAATGATGATAACGGGATCTTTCACGTGTACTGCTCCTGATTCAGATTTGAGGCAGATTATACCCGGCCTGATGGTCTCGCGTAGAATGGCAATATGAAATTAGCCACGCTCGTTTTATTGACCGGGATTTTTACTACCAGCACTTACGCTGCGGTGGAAGTTATCGACGATGCCGGGCGGGTTGTTCGTCTGGAGCAACCCGCGCGACGGATTGTGAGTCTTTCTCCACATGCCACCGAGTTATTGTATGCAGCGGGTGCCGGTGAATATGTGGTTGCTGTGTCGGAGTACAGCAACTGGCCTTCTGCAGCACGCAAGTTGCCGCGCGTCGGTAGTGGTGCAGGGTTGAATGTGGAAGCCATTGTCGCGCAAAAACCGGACCTGGTGGTGGCCTGGTTAAGTGGCAATGCCAAAGCGCAGTTGCAACAACTGGAACGGTTTGGTGTTCCGGTGTTTTATTCTGAACCGCGTGACATTGATGGTATCGCCGAAAATCTGCTGGCACTTGGCAGACTTGCGGGTAGTGAAACAGTGGCGGAGTCGGCTGCGCTGGCATTTCGTGGCGGCGTGCAAGCATTGCGGAAGCGTTATGCGGGTCGTCGACCGGTCAGCGCGTTTTATCAGATCTGGTCGCAACCGCTTATGACGATTAATGGACAACACCTGATCAGCCACTGGTTGCGTTTGTGCGGAGCGCAAAATATTTTTACCGATTTGCCGGATCTTGCACCGGCCATTGACCCTGAGGCTGTCCTGAAAGCAGATCCCGAAATGTTGCTGGCAGGGCGTCATCCGGGCAAGCGTGAAGACTGGACGGCGCGCTGGCGAAAATGGAAAGGTTTGCGTGCTGTGCAGTCCGGCTATTTGTTTACGGTGCCGGCAGAAATTCTGGAGCGACAAACGCCGCGCGCGCTTCAGGCAGCGCAGGAGTTGTGTAAACACGTTGATGTGGTACGGCAGGGAGCGGCTTCAGCGGTCGTGCCGCCATAGTACATCCGGGATTTGTGCGCTGTGGTTAAGGTGGCGCGCCAGCACGAACAGGTAATCAGAAAGCCGGTTGATATATTGCACCGCAGCAGGATTGACGGACTCGGTGTTGGCCAGTGTGACCAGCCTGCGTTCGGCACGACGACACACGCTGCGTGCCAGATGACAATACGCGGCGGCCAGGCCGCCGCCCGGCAGAATAAATTCTTTCAGCATCGGCAGGTCGGCATTGAGGGTGTCGAGTTGCTGCTCCAGCTGTTCGACAGCAGCAGGTTTGATAATGGTATGCCCGGGAATCGAAAGTTCACCGCCGAGATCAAATAACTGGTGTTGAATTTCTATGAGTTCAGCTTGTGCTTCGTCGGGTATTTCTCCGCATAGCATTACGCCGATCAGGCTGTTCAGCTCATCGATAGTGCCAATGGCTTCGATACGAAACTCATCTTTGGAAACACGGGAGCCGTCGCCCAGCCCGGTCTCGCCATCATCGCCGGTGCGGGTGTAGATTTTTGAAAGGCGGTGTCCCATGGGTTTTAGCTATCGAGCAGGTGATATTGCACTGGCACCTGCACTTCAAGTGATTTTCCATTAAGCCAGGCGGCGGCTTGCGGCAGATGGCCGATACGTTGTGCGGCTTGTAGCGCAGAGCGGTCGAGTGTCTGGTAGCCGGAGGTTTGTGCAACTTTCCAGTCGCCAAGATCGCCATTACCCATGACGGTCAGGGATAGCAATACCCGGCCTTCCCAGCCGCGCTGGCGTGCCAGCCAGGGGTAAACAAAATGGCTGGACAAGTGGTTTCGAAGTGCAACGCTGATCTTTCGGCCAACATCCGGCGCACTTTGCTCCGGTGAAGATACAGAACGTGGTTGTGTGTTTGAGACGTGTGGAGTCTGTTGGCTTGCTAATGCGGCTTCGATGTTACGAGGCGCTTCTGTATGAAGCGGTACCACCAGCGCACTTTTTTGCACGAGCTGACGTAGAGCGGGTGGGTGACTGACATTCGCCTGCACCGGTTTTACTACGGGTTCCGGTGAGGCAGGCATCGCCGCGATTGAAACCCGCAATACCTGCGCTTCACCGCCAATTCTGAGCGGTGGCATCGTGCTTTGTGGCCACAGTAATGCACCCGCGTGTACCAGCACGGAAAGGGTAATAAACAGGGTAAAACGGAGGCTCATAACTGCCGACGAACCGGGTTGCCAGAAAGACCCTAACTGTACGGGCTGCTTCCCGCTGCTGTCAACCATGCTGTGATTGTAAGTCTATGACTTTATTGAAATCAGGTTTAAAATCACCGTGTTAAAACTTGCGCACGAGCTGTGGAACATTTAGCACATAAACGACGTGGGTTTGAATGCTTTTACCGATGTGGGTAGGCTGCAAAAAGGTGATACGTGAGGTTCTACTAAATGAATGAGCAAGCCGTTTGTTTTCGTGACAGTTTCAAAGGCACGTTTTACGGCATCCTGCGTTGGGAACAACTGGATGAACTGTGGCTACGCGTGAAAGAAGATGCCGGTGGCGGTTGGTATATGTATGCCGTGGGTGAGGAGCCGCCTGTCGAAACCGTTGACGCAGATGACGTACACCGCTTTGTGGATGAGATTGATGTGTTGCTGCGCAAGGAGCACGGAGAAGACTACTGCGGCATCGTCTATGCCGACGACCCGGCTAGCCCGGGTTTCGTAAAAATCTTTGACCCGAATAACCTGGGCGTGTCCTGCGGGTACAGTGATAACCCCCCGCTGCCTGGCTGGATTCTTTCCAAGCTTCCGCCAATCGATTTGCAAGCGCCGATGCCGCAACCCGGCAACCGGCGCCGCTGGTGGCAACGGCTTTTTTCCAGTTGATTTGATTTGTCATGTCACAACCCCCAGTAATACGATCTCATAAATAATCAGCGCGCCATACACGGACAGCAGTAGTCTCAGTACCTGCTTTCCGCTGGTAATTGTCAGTATCCGGAAGTGGGAGTGCATTAGCAGGAACAGGATGCCTGCGCTGGTAATGGCGATCTTGGTGGCTACAAAGGTGCTGATGCTGATATCCATCAGGTGTGCCATGAACTGGTTGGCCTCGTAAGCGCCACGCTCCATCAGCGTTAATGTCAGCAGCGCGTCCAGACAACTCAGCACCAGTACAGCAACGCCGGTGAGCACCAGCCCGGGGGAGTACCAGTCCAGATAGTAGTTGTGCCCTGCGCGTCGTGCGTGACGCCGCCTGCCCCGGCCATGAAGCCCGCAGTAGGTAACTGTGTGCCAGCTATGGTGGCGGCGATCCTTCTCGTCGCGCCGTTCTTCGTCACTCAGTGTTGCTATGTTTGAATTCATATGTGGATATGAGCAAATGCTGTGCCGTTTCATAATCTAATTGTAGTTCAGTTGCTTAGAGATGCGCGAGGTTGTGGTGCCGGATAGAAATGTAAAGTAATTCGACAAGAATTTCAGGGATAAAAGGTAGCCGGTTGGTGTAAAACATCGAATTAACCATATCTTACGAAACAAACCTGAATCGTCAAATATTTGTCGGAATGTCTGACAATTATTTCGGCAACCACGCCTGTCCATACGCGGTTTCGACGACGGACAAGGGATGGCTGAATGCCGTTTCCAGCGTGGCCGTCTGAAGTACCTCATCTTTATGCCCAAGGTGAATTTTTGCGCCGTCGCTCATCAACAGCACGTGGTCGCAGAAGCGTGCTGCCAGATTGATATCGTGCAGTACCATCATCATGGCAGCACCGCTTTGCCGGCAATGATCGCGTAGTCGTTGCAGGAGTTGAATGCGGTGGTGCAGATCCAGATGATTGGTCGGTTCGTCGAGGAGCAATAGTCGAGTCTGCTGGGCGAGCAGTGCGGCAATGGCGACGCGCTGGCGTTCACCGCCAGACAGGGTGAGAACGTCACGTTCAGAAAATTCGTCAAGATCGACTTGCGTCAGGGCGTCTCGGGCAATGTCTCTGTCTTCAGTTGTTTCCCATTGCCATCCGCGCAGGTGCGGGTGTCTTCCTTGCAGTACTGTTTCCATCACGGTGGCGGGGAAGCTGTCTTCCTGTGTCTGGAACAGGACGCCGAGTTGTTGGGCAACACGTTTGCGCGGCAGCGTCTGGATAGGTTTTCCGTCTAGCTGAATACTGCCGCTATCAGGTGTCAGCAAGCCGGCAAGTGTATGCAGCAAGGTTGTCTTGCCGGTGCCATTCAGACCAAGGATGCACCAGCACTGCCCGGGTTCGATATCGAGGTTCAACGTTCGGGCGACGCGTTTGCCGCCGATGCTGATATCGACATTGGAGGCTTGCAGTAACGGCCTGCTATCCGCCACGTTGACTACCTTGCGCACGATAGAGCAGGAACAGGAACAGGGGTACGCCGAGTAGCGCGGTCAGGACGCCTACCGGTAGAAGCTGCGGCGCGATTATGCTGCGCGACAATGCGTCGGCGAACAACAACAAGGCTCCGCCCAGCAAAGCGGCAGCGGGAATCAGCAAGCGATAATCGCGTGCGCCGGCGAGACGCAACATGTGCGGGGCGATCAGACCAATGAAACCGATATTGCCTGCCTGGGTGACAGCGGTCGCGGTGGCCAGCGAGGCCAGTAAATAAAGTGACAAACGTAGCCGGTCCACTTCTATGCCGAGCGATGCAGCGCGTTGTTCACCGCTGGCCAGCAGGTTCAGGGCAGGGGATAGCGCAATGGCGGCTACTGCGGTTAGCAACAAAACAATGCTGCCGGTAATCGGGAGCTGGGAATAGCCAAGGTCGCCCATCAGCCAGAACAGCATGCCCTGTATCCGGCTTGCCGGACTGATGGCAAGTAGCAGGCTGATTAATGCGCCCCAGCCGGCAGCGAGTACTACGCCGGTGAGTAGCAGGCGCGTGGTATTCCAGTTGCCGCGCCCGCGTGCCAGAACAAACACCAGCAAGGTCGAAAGCAGGGCTCCGGCGAATGCAGAGACTTGCAGAAATAACGCGCCAGCGCCCACTAACAGTGCCAGTAATGCCCCGACGGAAGCGCCTCCGGAAACGCCGAGGATATAAGGGTCAGCCAGCGGGTTACGTAACAAGACTTGCATGAGCGCGCCGGCTATCGCCAGCAGTGCGCCGGTGACGAAAGCGGTTGCTGTGCGTGGTAGCCGAAGTTCCAGCAGGATTTGTGTATTGAGAGATCCGCTGTCAGCGAGGAGGTCGCGAAAGCTGAGCGAGGCAGTCCCTGTACCGAGACTTAGCCAGAGCCCGACCACTGTGGTAATGCTGAGAACCGCTAATAGCGGTAAGGCGCGCAGCGGCTTCACTGTGTCAACGCAGGCTGGTAATCGGCCAGCCGCGTTCGCTCGCCAGTGCGCGCAGCTTGTCGTCAGGATCGACGGCAACCGGGTTTTCGACGTGTTCCAGCAGTGGTAAATCATTGTGGGAGTCGCTGTAGAACCAGCTGCCTTCCAGAGTGGCATCATGCTCTGTCAGCCATTGTTGCAGGCGTTCGACTTTACCGGCCTGAAAGCAGGGTATGCCTGTGACGTCTCCGGTGTACTCGCCATCGACGAGTTCCGGCTCGGTCGCCAGCAAGTGCTCGATGCCGTAGCGTGCCGCTATTGGCTCGGTAATAAAACGATTGGTCGCAGTAATAATCATTAGCTCATCACCCCCTGAGCGATGCCAGTCGATCAGTTGATGAGCCTTGTTGAGGAGAATGGGTTCGATTTTGCTGGCCAGAAAGTCTTCGCGCCAGGCTTCCAGTTGTTGCCGGCCATGTTCCGCCAGTGGTTTAAGCTGAAAACGCAAAAATTCATGAATGTCCAGGCATCCGTCGAGATATTGATCATAAAAGCGCTGATTTTCGGATTCATAAGTTTCAGCATCAACAATCCCGTGCTCAGCCAGAAAACAGCCCCACAGGTAGTCACTGTCGCCATCAAGCAGAGTGTTGTCGAGGTCAAAAAGCGCCAACGCCATGATTTTTATCCGTTAAGACAAGCAAGTGTGTCAGGATAGTCGCACCGCTCGCAAAGGTAAATCAGACTTTACACCCTGTTGATTTGCGCAGTTGTGTGCCGTGTGTACAATGTCTTTATCGTACAAAGGCTTACATTGAGCGCACAAGTGATTGATTCAAAAGGTTATAGAGCGAATGTCGGGATTATTCTGACGAATCCGCAAGGCCAGTTGTTATGGGCGCGGCGTATTCGTCAGGAGGCCTGGCAATTCCCGCAGGGTGGTATCCAGTCTAAGGAGACGCCGGAGCAGGCTATGTTTCGCGAGCTTGAGGAAGAGATCGGCCTGGAGCCGGATCATGTCGATATCCTTGGTGCGACGCGTGGCTGGTTGCGATATCGATTACCGGAGAAATTTATCCGCCACCATCAGAAGCCGGTGTGCATTGGTCAGAAACAAGTCTGGTTCATGCTGCGACTTGTCAGTGATGAGCGCTTCGTACGACTGGATCTGAGCGAAAAACCTGAATTTGATAACTGGCGCTGGGTGGATTACTGGCACCCGTTACGCGAGGTTGTTCCTTTCAAGCGCACAGTGTACAAGAAGGCGCTACACGAACTGGCGCCGCTGATTTTCCCCGACGGCAAGGTGCCGGATAGGGTGACACGCTGAATGGAAGCTGAAACTTGCTCGATACCCTGAGACGAATTATCCAGGAAGTAAACCGTGCGCCGGACTTGCCGCGTGCGCTGTCTATTATTGTCAGTCGTGTCAAAAAGGCGATGGTGGTAGATGTCTGTTCCGTGTATCTCTCTGACCCGGAAAGCCAGCAATATGTGTTAATGGCAACCGACGGGTATAACCCGGACGCGGTCGGCAAGGTGCGGCTGATGTTTGGAGAAGGCCTGGTGGGTGTGGTGGCGCGTCGTGAGGAAATGCTTAATCTCGACGATGCGTCTTCGCACAAGGCTTACATTCACACGGGCGAGATCGGCGAAGAACCATTCCATGGTTTTCTCGGTATCCCGATTGTGCAGCACCGCAAAGTGCTCGGTGTGCTGGTGGTGCGCCAGCGTGAGCGCCGCCGGTTTGCCGAGCCGGAAGAGACCTTTCTGTTTACGCTCGCAGCCCAGTTGGCGGGTGCGATCAGTCATGCCGGAGCAAGTGGTGACATTACCCGGCTGTTACAGCAATCCGATGAATCCCGTTATGCCCTGAAAGGCAGCTCTGGTACACCGGGTGCTGCGGTCGGACACGCACGCGTGGTCTATCCGATGGCAAATCTGGAAGCGATTCCGGATCGCACTGCGGACGATATCGAGATTGAAATTGCCGAATTTCGTGCCGCGGTAGCCGGTGTCGAACGTGACATGCGCATGATGTCAGCGCGCATGGTGGATTCGTTGCCGGCAGAAGATATTGCCTTGTTCGATGCGCTCATCATGATGCTGCGCAGCGACAATCTTGTGGACGGCACGATAGAAGGAATACGTGCCGGTAACTGGGCGCCGGGTGCGTTGCGCGAAACCATTGTTGAACATGTCAGCGCGTTTGAGGAGATGGAAGATCCCTACTTGCGCGAGCGTGCCAGCGATGTTCGTGATCTCGGACGGCGCATTCTGGAACGCCTGCAAAGTATCAGTCCTGCGCAACGCTCCTACGAACTGGATACGATTCTGGTCGGTGACGAGATTACTGCGAGCCAGTTAGCCGAGGTGCCGGTGCAGTGTCTGGTTGGCGTGGTGTCGGCACGTGGCTCCAGTGCATCGCATGTTGCGATCCTGGCGCGCGCGCTGGGTATCCCGGCAGTGATGGGTGTCGAAGACCTGCCGGTGAACCGTCTGGAAGGTCAGGATATCGTTATTGATGGCTATCAGGCGCGTCTGTTCGTGCGGCCGTCACGTGCTATTCGCGAAGAGTTCCAGCGATTACAGGAAGAAGAGAAGGCTCTCTCTCAGGAGCTGCTTGATCTGATTGAGTTGCCTTCCAGAACACCTGATGGTGTGCACGTGCCCTTGTATGCCAACACCGGGCTGCTGTCAGATATTTCGCCATCGCTACGGTGCGGAGCAGAAGGTGTAGGTTTGTATCGCACCGAAGTCCCGTTCATGCTCCGTGACCGTTTTCCGGGTGAGGAAGAGCAATGTCGTATTTACCGACAGGTACTGGAAGCTTTTGCTCCTGCACCAGTGACAGTGCGCACGCTGGACATCGGGGGTGACAAGGCGTTGCCGTACTTCCCGGTCGAAGAGGAGAATCCTTTTCTGGGCTGGCGTGGTATCCGTATAGCGCTGGATCATCCGGAAATCTTTCTGACTCAGGTGCGTGCGATACTGCGAGCTAACGCGGGGCTGGAGAATTTGCAGTTATTGTTGCCGATGATCAGTAGCGTTGGCGAGATCGATGAAGCAATTGGTCTGGTGCGTCGTGCCTTCGAAGAGTTGATTGAGGAAGGTGAGAAAGTCACTTACCCGAAAATTGGCGTAATGATTGAAGTGCCATCTGCCGTTTATCAGGTGCGCGCCATGGCGAAGCGCGTGGATTTTTTCTCCATTGGCAGTAATGATCTGACGCAGTATATGTTAGCGGTAGATCGAAATAATGCACAGGTCAGCGATTTGTATGACGCGCTGCACCCAGCCGTGTTGCGCGCTATTCATCAGGTGGTGACTGAAGCCCATGCTGTTGAACGCCCGGTGAGCGTGTGCGGTGAAATGGCTGGTGATCCTGCTGCTGCTTTGTTATTGCTTGGTATGGGTGTTGATTCTTTGAGTATGAGTTCAGCCAGTCTGTTGCGCGTGAAGTGGGTTTTGCGCAGTTATAACTCAGACAAGACGCGTGCTTTACTTGAAGAAGTCTGGGAGCTGGAAGATCCTGCTTCGGTGCGTGCTTTATTACACGACAGTCTGGTTGAGGCAGGGCTTGGCGGTTTGGTGCATGCCGGCCGCTAGCGGCGGCGTTTCAGCCAGATCCAGGTGCCGGTGAGTGATAGCAGAATCAGCAGCGCTGCGGCAATATCAAACAGCCAGGGTCCGGCTTTGCCGAAGAAGCGTCCGCTGTGCAGATCCAGTAACACTCTTTCCATCGGCAAAACTTCACCCCGGAAATGATTGCGTAGCAGTGTTTTCAGTTGAGGTTCCAGCGGTACAGAGGATGCCCAGCGGATATGGCTGTCATCACCGTCGTAACGTTGCCAGCGGATAAAGTCTTTCTCCGGTTGGTAGATATCATGTGAAGTGCGCACGGCAAGTTTGCCGCTCGCATCGACGCCGATTTTTTCTATACCGGCCGGTACACCGTCATTGCGTTTCAGGCGTTCGATCATTTCACCGCGCGGTGTCAGTAACAGAATGTTGTTGTTGACGCTGACGACCAACATGTTGTCGAGTTGTACTGCACCGGTCAGGTCGCGGTAGTCATCGCCAATTTCTTTTCGATCCAGATATAAATCATCGCCCATTAGTGTGATGTGGCGTTCGCCTACCGGGAAGCTCAACAGTTGTTCCGGTGCTTCGATACCGTACCAGTCAAGTACCCATTCAGTTTGTACGTGCTTGTCGTTAAACTGAAAATCATCCGTGTGGTTAAGCAGTATGCCGGTGAAGGCAATGATTAACGTAAACAGGGCTGCGCTGACCCCCATGTAGCGGTGCCAGACATAGAAGGAACGTAGTTTGAAACGCTGTTTTCTATGGTGCTGTTTCGACATCCTGCTTTCCGGTTGTACTATCGAGATACAGTGCAAGGGTTGCGATTTTCTTCATGGCGCGGACTGACAATGTTGCGCCGGAGATGCCATCGATTGAACGGTCAAGCCGGCCATCATTATTCAGACGGGCATCCTGGAATTGCCTGGTGAAAAACGGATGACGGATTTCCCAGCCGCGACTTTCCCGAAACACGAGCACCTTGATGCGTTCCAGTCGGCCATCCTGTATGACGACACCCATCGTAATCGGGTGATCCTTGCCAATTTCTTCGAGTATCCAGGCACTGCGATTTTCCTTGCGCCAGTAGCGCACCCGCAGACTGGAATAATCATGACCCAGAATTTCTCGTGCGGCCAGTTTACGTTCACCGATCAGCCAGACAATGCTGGCTTCGGGTGCTTGCCCGTCGAAACTGTCCGAGAGAAAGTCTTGCGGTTCCTGATACGTGCCGCGCGCCCATACCAGCAGTGGCATGAGGCTGAGAAGAACAAAAAAACGCAGGCTTGTGGGTCTCATGAAATAACTAGAACTGGTAACCGACGCCAAGATTGAAACCGTCAAATTCATCTTCGCCCGACGGTGCATCCTGATTCTGATAGTCAGCCTTTATCACAACATCCGGATGTGGCCAGTAGTTCACGCCGACATCAACCTGAGTGTATTCCGAGTCAGTGGAGTTACCCGCCTGATTATCCCAGGCGTTGTAGCGGGCGAACACACCGACTTTTGGAGTGATTTTGTAGGAAGGTTCGATGTACCAGCCTGTTTGCTCATCGGCACCGATGGCAGCCGGACCTGAGCCATCAAGATCCCAGGTGGCATACAGCGCACGTAAACCCAGCGGGCCGCGGTTGGCGATGACGTGCGTTTCAATCAAGGTGGCGGAACCGGCCGCAGTGTCCGCGCCCTGAGTCAGATCAGTCTGGTACTGGGCTGTCATTGCCACTTCGACACCCGGCATGCCGGTCCATTTGATACGCCCGGTGTAGGCCAGGTCGTTGGCGTTTGCTTCGCGAGCACTTTGTCGACCACTGCGCACGGCATAATTGCTTCCGGCATCAGTGCTGAATCCGGAATGCACCATCAGGTCATAGCTCCAGCCTTCACCGACACGGCCGTTCAGGCTGGCACCGCCTTCTCGCCACGTGGTCGGGATGATTTTGTTTTCAACCGGGTTACGTTCTACACCATAGAAGGTGTTGGGCTCGTGTATCTCATTGAGGATGCCGGCCGGTACCAGCAGCAAACCGGCACGGCTGGACATGTTCTCGTTAAGGTCGAATTCAAGGTAGGCTTGTTCCATAGCAACTTCGCCGCCATCGTTACCTTCGCCTGCCTGGGCGTGCTCGACTTCAAGTTCGGACCAGAAGCGGATGCGGTCACTGAATTCGTGGCCGAGGAACAGAATGGCGCGATGCAGATCGATTTCTTTTTTATCTCCGCCGCCACTGGTCTGGTTGTCGAGGTTGTTGTAGTGCATTTCACCGTAACCACCGACTACGGTTTTACCGGAGCCTCCATGTGAAAAGGCAGTGCTGCTGACGCCGTGACCTGCTCTCTCCGGCTTGTTACTGGAGTCGGCCGTGCCACTGGTCTGAATCTGATCCAGTACTTCGCCTGTGGCTTCGACTTTTTCATCGGTCGTTGTTTGGCGCTTTTGCAGCATTTCAATTTGTTGTTGTTGTTTCTGGATGATTTTCCACATCACTTCTGGGGATGGCATCGGGACGGCGCTACTTGCTGCGGTAGATATCACGGCGGCCGTAAGGCCGATGCTGGTTTTCAGTAAATAGTTCATTGCCAAAATTTCCTCTGGGTACAGTTCCTGACTGGCGATGCATTATAGGGAAAATTAAACTAAATGCAAATCGTTCGCATTAAGAAAACAACAGAAGCGATGATATTTAGCAGGATACCGTTCGGGGAGCGAGTAATTTTAGAGGGGGCGAAGTACCGCGAGCAGGATGATTGCAACCAGTAAGACCGCAGGTATTTCATTGAACCAGCGGTAGTAAATCCCAGAGTGCCGGTTTTTACCGAGGCGGAACTGTTTGACCAGTTTTTCACACTGGTGGTGGTAAAGGATCAATCCGCCAACCAGAATCAGCTTCACCTGTAACCAGGATTCTGTGAGTGGCCAGTGCCAGCGGGCCAGCAACCAGATGCCAAGGAGGATCGTGAGAAGAGCGCCCACTGACATAATGGCAAGTAACTTACGCTCCATCACGAGAAAACGTTCGTGCCCTGCCTGGTCGTGGCAATCCGCGTGATAAACAAACAACCTCGGCAGATAAAACAGCCCGGCAAACCAGGTCACCATGGAAATGATATGAAAAGCCTTGACCCACAACATGTCAGTTTGTACTCACGGCGTGTGGCAAATTTGGCTGCGCGAGCATGTGGGTAACCATGGTGCGCAGCCTGGATATGTCCATCTCGCCAACCTTCTGGTGTGCAACACGTCCGTCTGGCGCAATGAGAAAACTACTGGGTGTTAATCGTACATCACCGAAGGCTCGTGCAGCATCACCCGTGATATCCAGAGCAATCGGGTAGGGGAGTTGATGTTTCTCGGCCAACGCGATGACCTGATTGGGTGGATCATAGGGCATGGCAATGCCGATAATCTCAAAACCTTTAGGGGCCAGTTCTTTGTACAGCTCGACGAGATGCGGCATCTCTTTGATACAACCCGGGCAGGTAGTGGCCCAGAAAGTTACCAGTAGTGGTTTTCCTTGCAGTGACGACAGCCGGATTTTTTCACCCCGGATGGTTGAGACAGTGATATCCGGCGCAGAGGTGATGCCAGTTGGTGTAAACCAGAGATAGCTCATAGCGCCAAGTATCGTCAGGGCAAATAAGCTGGTCTGGATATCTTTCAGTTTCATAACGAAATGGTACCGCTTCGCTTGAGTCAGCGCGAACGGCGGCTCAGGGGTCAGACGTTTTCTTTTCCACGGGTGGGGGCAGGAATTGTTTCGCCAGCTCACGGTATATCGGTTCCGGGCAGACCATACGGGATGTGGCATAGGCGATGAAGGCGGTTGCCATCAGTGGTAACAGCAATTGCTGGTTATCGGTCATTTCCATGACGATGACAAATGCTGTGATGGGGGTTTGTACTACACCGGTAAAGTAAGCCACCATGCCCAGAATAATAATGGCGGAGGCTGGCATTGACGGCATCCAGCTGGCAATTTCTGCACCCACACCGGCACCGGTTGCCAGCGAAGGTGCAAAAATGCCACCGGGGATTCCGCTTAGATAAGAGAAGATTGTTGCCAGCATTTTCATGAAGGGATAGCTTTCGGGCAGCGTACTGCTTCCGGTAATAATCGCAGATGCTTCCAGATATCCGGTACCGTAAGCCGTGTTGCCAGACAGAAAACCGGCACCGGCAATTCCAAGTCCGCACAGTGCGGCAACGAGAATGGGTCGCCGTTTTATGATGGGTGCCAAGTGCCTGGATCCTTGTATGAGGATTGTGCTGAACAGCCCGCCGAGCAAGCCGCCAACGACACCACACACCAGAATGGGTACCAGCATTTGCGAGGTTTGCAGTCCTGCTGCAGTACTACCGAAATAAGTGTAGTTACCCTGAATGACCACAGCGGTGATTCCGGCGAGGAAAACACCGGTGAGCAACACGCCGCTGGTGCGTTCCTCAAAAGAGCGCCCCATTTCCTCGACGGCAAACAGGATGCCGGCCAGTGGCGTATTGAAGGCAGCCGCAATACCTGCTGCGCCGCCGGCAAGAATTAATCCGCGATCCATATAATGGTGCGGGAATTTCGCGAAGCGTCCCAGCGAGAACATAATGGCTGCACCGATATGGACGGTCGGTCCTTCACGGCCGATCGATGCGCCGCTGAGCAAGCCGACCAGTGTCAGCAGAATCTTTCCGAAGGCAATCCGGAATGACAGGAGGACCGTGCGCGAAGTGTGCTCGGTCAGCTGCAAGGCAGCGATGGATTGTGGAATACCACTGCCCTGAGCACCGGGAAAAACTTTCCGCGTCAGCCAGGAAACCAGCACCAGTCCAGCCGGGCAGAGTACGAAAGGCACCCAGTCGCCATACCTCAGCAGAGTGTGAAAACCCTGCTCCACGTACACCGTGCTGATAGCGAAACCGGAAGCGACCAGCCCCACTAACACCGCGCCAGCCCAGAAAATCAGGCGGACTTTCCACGCGTCGGGCGACAGCAGATGTTTGCCGGATTTTCGAATATGAGTCAGCATGAGGTGCAGCTGCCCGAAGGCATCCTGGGGAACAAGGGGGTGGTGCGGGCGACATAGTATTTTCTCGGGCGCGCACATGCAATTGTCTTGCGTAGACAAATTGCGGCATTGTGCGGAGAATAAGTCCTCTTCTGGTTTTGAAAGCACGGTGGGATAAGGTAATGATCAAGGTGGGTGTCGTAGGTGGGACCGGATATACCGGTGTCGAGCTGCTGAGATTGCTGGCGCAGCACTCCGGTGTGCAGCTGGAAATGGTCACTTCGCGTGGCGAAGCCGGTAAACCGGTGGCAGATCTGTTTCCGAATCTGCGCGGACATATCGATCTCGAATTCAGCGAGCCGGATAGTGAGCGGCTGGCGACCTGCGACCTGGTGTTTTTCGCCACGCCTAACGGCATCGCTATGAATATGGCTGAGACGCTGTTGGAAGCTGGCGTGAAAATAATCGATCTGGCCGCAGATTTCCGTTTGAAAGACCCGGAATTGTGGCAGGACTGGTATGGCATGCCACACGCCTGTCCGGAGTTGCTGGGCGAGGCAGTATATGGATTGCCGGAAGTGAATCGTGCCGCAATCGCGGGTGCCCGGTTGGTTGCAAACCCCGGTTGCTACCCTACCGCTGTGCAACTGGGCTTTTTACCGCTGCTGGATGTTGAGGGTGCCGACTTGTCCGGGCTGATAGCGGATTGCAAATCCGGTGTTAGCGGGGCAGGTCGCAAGGCGGCGGTGGGTACGCTGCAAGCCGAAGCTTCAGAGAATTTCAAGGCGTACGGAGTGCCGGGGCACCGGCACCTGCCGGAAATTCGACAGGGTCTGGAAGCTGCATCAGCGCAAAAAATCGGACTTACCTTTGTGCCACACCTGACCCCTATGATTCGTGGCATTCATGCGACTTTGTACCTGCGGCTGGATAATTCAGACACAGACTTGCAGGCGATATTTGAGAAATGCTATCGCGAGGAGCCCTTTGTGGACGTGTTGCCTGCCGGGTCACATCCGGAAACCCGCACGGTCAAGGGCGCAAACCATTGCCGGCTGGCGGTACATCGAGCACCGGCTTCGAATGTGGTGGTGGTGTTGTCGGTGATCGATAATCTGGTCAAGGGTGCTGCTGGTCAGGCGCTTCAGAACATGAACATCATGTTCGGGCTGGACGAATCTGCTGGTCTTCACGGCATCGCACTGTTGCCCTGATACCGGCATGATAGTTGCCTGATTAACACATATATCTATGGACAGTGGCCAACGCAAGATTTTGGTGTATTCGCCGAGGACGCTGTGGCTGGCGCTCGGTATGCTGGTATTGCTGGTTTTGCTCGGTGCTTCGGTGACGTTCAATCTGGGCAAGCAATACGCAAGCGATGAACTCATCAGGCTGGAATCCATGCATGGGCAGCTGGAAGCGCAGATCGAAGAACTGGAACAGAATAACCGTGGTTTGCGTGAGCGCGTGGCCGTGCTTGCCAAGTCGAGCGAAATTGATCGGCGCGCCAGTCTGGATGTGCGGGATTCTTACGCAACTTTACAGAACGAGTTGCTGGAGCTTCGCAAGGAACTGGAGTTCTACCGAGGCATCGTTTCGCCAGGCAGCGCCAAAGAAGGCTTGCGTGTACAGCGTTTTGAATTAGTGGCGAGGCGCGAGACAGGACATTTTGATTTCAGCCTGACACTGACGCAGATGAAACGAAACGATCGTTATGCGCGAGGTGAGATACGCATTGACGTGGAAGGCGTGCAAGATGGTGCGCGGGTGAAGCTGCCGATGTCCAGGTTGGTGGCAAAGAATACGGCAACACTGAAGTACAAGTTTCGGTACTTCCAGCATTTCTCGGGACAGCTTGTTCTGCCGGAAAGTTTTGAACCACAAAGGGTAACTGTCCGTCTGTTGCCACGCGGTAAAGGGCAGCCGGCAGGCATAGAGACAACCGTGGACTGGCCAGCCTGAGTGCTGGTATGGCTAATCAAGGAGGTAACATGTTTGGATGGGAGAAGAATACCGGTTGTTCCAGTATCGACACGATTGTCGGCCAGCACACTAAACTGAAGGGTGATATTCGTTTCAGCGGTGGCTTGCATATCGACGGCAAGGTCGAGGGGAGTATTACCGCCGAGCCAGGTGTCGAAGCTGTACTGACAGTGAGCGAGCAAGGCTGTATCGAGGGTGATGTGCATGTGCCTAATCTGGTTCTGAACGGGTCAGTGGTTGGCGAAGTTCATGTTAGCGGGCGTGTCGAGCTGGCTAGTCATGCCAAGGTCACAGGAAATCTGTATTACAGCTTGATCGAGATGGCGATGGGCGCTGAAGTCAATGGCAATATGGTGCATTGCACTGAAGAGCCGCAGCGTCAGAAGCAAGCGAATGACAGAGCGTCTGAGTTACCGGATTCCGGTATGGCAGCAGCCAAGTAATACTTGACCAAATTACTAGGTAAATGCATACTTTCGCCCCGGATGTTGAAATATCGCTAGTGGAGTTGGATGAATGAGCGAAAATACTGCCCAGGACGTGGAAGCTACCGAAGATCTGTTGATCTTCACCGATGGTGCGGCCTCCAAGGTCAAAACCCTCATTGAGGAAGAAGGCAACGACAAGCTGATGTTGCGCGTTTTCGTGACGGGCGGCGGTTGTTCCGGTTTTCAGTATGGGTTCACCTTTGAGGAAACCATCAACGACGGCGATACCGAAATCGAAAATGCTGGTGTAACGCTGGTGGTTGACCCGATGAGCTTCCAGTATCTGATTGGTGCCGAGGTCGATTACAAGGAAGATCTGGAAGGCGCACGGTTTGTGATTCGCAACCCAAATGCAACCACGACCTGTGGCTGCGGATCGTCCTTCTCGGTCTGAGAAAGCATAACAATTCATTGAAAAGGCGCAATATTTGCGCCTTTTTTCATTCTGGTGCCAGTGTGACAGATGCGTTCGCTGTCAGGCTATGTAGAATACCCCCTCTCATATCAGGAGATCGGAATGAGCGAATACCTGCCCGGCCTGGAAGGTGTGCCGGCGACACAATCAAATATATCGGAACTGGATGGCAGCCTTGGCCTCCTGACTTATCGCGGTTATCCCATCAAAGAGCTGGCGCTGTACAGCACCTTTGAGGAAACGACCTTGCTGCTGCTCGATGGGCAACTGCCGACTGCCGACGAACTGGAAGCGTTCGATCAGCATCTGCGCGGCAATCGTGTCGTCAAATACAATGTCCGCGAAATCATGAAGTATTTGCCTGCCACCGGGCACCCGATGGAAATGTTGCAGACGGCCGTCGCCAGTTTGGGCATGTTCTACCCGGGTGATGAGTGTTTGACAGGCCGTCTGGGTTGCGAAGATCTGAATTATGTACACAATATGTCGGTCAAAATCATCGCACGGATGGCGACTATTGTGGCCATGTGGGAGCACGTGCGGAATGGCTATGACCCGATCTCGCCGCGTAAAGATTTGAGCTACGCAGAAAACCTGTTGTACATGTTCAATGGTGAGGACCCGGACCCCTTCCTCGCGCGCATTATGGACGCCAGTCTCATTCTGCATGCGGAACACACTATTAATGCTTCAACCTTTGCTGCGTTGGTCGCCGGTTCCACGCTGGGTAGTCCTTTTCTGGTTATGGCTGCTGCAATTGGTACGCTGGCCGGTCCGCTACACGGCGGTGCCAATCAGCGTGTCGTGGAAATGCTGGAGCAAATTGGCCGACCAGAGAATGTCAATGCCTGGCTGGGTAAACAACTGGCCAACAAGTCAAAGATCTGGGGTATGGGACATCGTGAATACAAAGTGAAGGATCCGCGCGCTACCATTCTGCAAAAAATGATGCGCGAATTAATGGAGCGGCGTGGTGGCAATATGGGGCCGTTGTTTGAGACTGCACTGGCGCTGGAAGAAGCCTGCGAAGAAAAGCTCGCGCCAAAAGGCGTATTTGCCAATGTCGATTTTTACTCAGGGATTCTCTACAAGGAAATGGGTATTCCGCCGGATCAGTTTACGTCGATCTTTGCCGTGGCGCGTTCGGCCGGTTGGTTGGCGCACTGGCGTGAACAGTTGGGCGATAATCGTATCTTCCGCCCGACTCAGGTGTACTCCGGCGAGACGCAACGTAGCTACGTTCCGATTTCAGAACGTTAAGCCGGATAGATTGCGCCCAGTACCACCGGGTGCGATGCACCGGTGACGGCAGGCAGGTTGCCGGCTTTTCCGTTGAGTGTTTGTTTCGCCAGCCAGGCAAATGCAACGGCCTCTACCCAGTCCGGGTGCAGACCAAAGGTTTCGGTTGATGTGGTCTCGATACCTTTCAGTGTTTCCGCCAGACGTTGCATCAGAAAGCCATTGTGTATGCCGCCACCGCAGACCAGTAGCTGGCGAGTTTTGCCGCCGTAGTTTTTCAGTGCGTCACAAATTGTTCTGACCGTAAATTCCAGCAAGGTGCGCTGCACATCACACGATTCCGGTATTGTCGGCAAGCGAGCCAGTTGTTCTTCCAGCCAGTCAGCAGAGAATGTTTCACGCCCCGTGCTTTTGGGTGGCGGCTGTTTCAGAAAAGGATGTTCGAGCAAGCTGTCGAGTAACGCAGGATGGCACTTGCCAGTTTCTGCCCACGCGCCATTTTCGTCGTGTGCTTTATCCCGATATTTCCGACACCAGATATCCATCAAGCCATTGCCCGGCCCGGTATCAAACCCGCTGACTTGCGTCTCGTCACCGGGTAGTAGTGTCAGATTGGCTATGCCGCCTATATTCAATACAGCACGATCCTGACCGAGTTCGGAAAACATAGTCTGGTGAAAAGCCGGGACCAGTGGCGCACCTTGTCCACCGGCAGCAATATCGCGTCGGCGGAAATCAGCTACAGTCGTAATGCCTGTGATTTCGGCAATACGATTCGGGTCGCCGCATTGGTGGCTGAACGCAGGTTGACTGTTCGGGGCATGGAACAAGGTTTGTCCGTGGCTACCGATGGCAAGAATATCTTTTGCTGCAATACCGGCTTCCTGAATGACCGACTGGGCAGCTACTGCGAAGGTTTCCCCCACTGCGGCATCGAGTTGTCCCAACGCGTGGAGTGAAACGGATTGGGGATGATCGACAATATGCAAGAGTTGTTGTTGAAGTGCGTCGGGCCACGCCAGTGTGCGGGCACACAAGAGTTTCGGTGTCGAGTCTTGCAGGTCCACCAGTGCGGCATCAATGCCATCCATGCTGGTTCCGGACATCAGCCCGAGGTAGTACTCAGCCATGGTGTACGCAGTACGGTATGCGGGTGTTCACTCTTGCAGGGCGATAGCTTGTGACTTGGCGAGTTCGAGCCGCGCCAGCAGATTTTCGGTTTTCAGTTTGAAGTCGGCCATGAAGTTGCGTTGCAGCGGGGCAGCGTCAGGCAGTTTTACGGTAAGTGGATTGCGGTGTACACCATTGACCCGGAACTCATAGTGCAGGTGCGGGCCAGTGGCTAAACCGGTGCTGCCAACATAACCGATGACCTGGCCCTGCTGGACACGACTGCCATTGCGCAGTCCCCGTGCATAGCTGTTGAGATGCGCATACAGTGTGTTGTAGCGGCTACCATGCTGAATGACCACTGCTTTGCCGTAACCGCCTTTCCGGCCACGCAGAACAATTTTGCCGGAGCCGGTAGCCTTGACCGGTGTGCCTCGCGGTGCCGCGTAATCCACGCCCTTGTGGCTGCGGATGGTGTTCAGAATAGGGTGCTTGCGTCCCAGACTAAAACGCGAGCTGATGCGTGAGAAAGCCACTGGCGTACGCAGGAAGGTTTTGCGCATGCTGCGACCTTTCGGGGAGTAGTAATCCGTGCGGCCGCGTGCATCGGTGTAACGCACAGCCTGATGAGTTTTGTTCCGGTTAATGAACTCGGCAGCAAGGATGTTGCCCGTACCGACACGGTCACCATCCAGATAGAGGTCTTCATATAAGACCGTGAAACGGTCGCCTTTGCGAATGTCCAGCGCAAAGTCGATATCCCAGCCGAACACGCCAGCCAGCTCCATGGCAATATTTTCAGGCAGCCGCGCCTTCTGTGCGGCAAGGAAAAGCGAACTGTCGATTTCTCCCGTGGCCTGTACTCTGCGGCGTTCGGGTACCCGGGTAACCAGCTGGGCATCGAACGTGTCACCTTCGCGGGTAACCTTGATCTGGTTCAGTGCGTCAATTTCGTATTTCAGTTCCAGCAGCCCGTCTTCAGCCGAGGTACGCAAGCGAATGGTCTGTCCGGGGTAGATCCGGGTCAACTTCTTGGCGATGCCACCGCCGGCGATCAGGCGGTGTAATTGACTGGCGGGGATCTTTTGCTGGGAAAAGATGCGCGCCAGGCTGTCACCCTCGCGAACTGTGACGTCATGCCACTCACCTTTGAGTGGTTCTGACGATGCTGTTTGCAAGCCAGAGGAAATTACCTGTCGGGTCTCGGCAACAGTGGCATTCAGTGATGGGTTGGCCGTTTCAGTGGCGATTGCCTGTCCCGGTACGCTAAGAGGCAATTCTTTGATTCTTAATGCGTTAGCATCAAAGGAGGTTAGAGAAAACAGGCCAATGGCAAGACCTGAAGCCGAACCCAACAGAGCCCAGCGAAGTCCCTTGGATGTGCGTTTCGGCGACCGGCTATCGGTCCATCCGGTGCTGTAATCCCGCAGTGATGAGTTGTTGTGTCGCACTGAAATCCCTTTTAAATGAATACGTAAAGCTAACTGACATCGGTTGCCGGGGTCAACCGGCGAATTTAGTGAATGACGCTTTGATGAAACCAAGGCAGAAATCATGCCATCCCCGTCCGGTTATCGGCAGGGGTATGATACTCTTTCGCCTCATTTTTCAGGGATTCGGGAGAGTCTGGATGTCGCAGCAAGACGCGCTTGAGCAAATCAGGCGGGGAGCAGAAGAAATACTGGTTGAAGCAGAGCTGGTCGAACGACTAAAAACCGGCAAACCACTGCGTGTAAAGGCGGGTTTTGATCCGACCGCGCCCGATTTGCATTTGGGACACACTGTGTTGCTGAACAAACTGCGTCAGTTTCAGGAGCTTGGGCACGAAGCGGTATTTTTGATCGGTGACTTCACCGGCATGATCGGCGACCCCACCGGCAAGAATGTCACACGTAAATCACTGACGCGTGAAGAAGTGCTGGAGAACGCGAAGAGTTACGAGAGTCAGATATTCAAAATTCTTGATCCGGAGCGAACGACGCTTGTTTTCAATTCCAGCTGGATGAATGACATGTCCGCGGTTGATCTTGTTCAGCTCGCTGCGCGTCACACGGTGGCACGCATGCTTGAGCGTGATGATTTTAATAAGCGCTATAGCTCCGGACAGCCTATTGCTATCCACGAATTCCTTTATCCGCTGGTGCAGGGCTATGACTCAGTTGCCTTGAAAGCAGACGTCGAGTTAGGGGGTACCGACCAGAAATTCAACCTCCTGGTAGGACGGCAGCTACAGGAGTCCTATGGTCAGAAGCCGCAAGTCGTGCTGACCATGCCGATTCTGGAAGGACTGGATGGCGTGCAGAAGATGTCCAAATCATTGGGCAACTACATTGGTATAGCGGATGCGCCTGACGACATGTTCGGCAAGCTGATGTCTATTTCTGATGAATTGATGTGGCGTTACTTTGAGTTGCTCAGTTTTCGCCCCTTGTCTGATATCCGCAAACTGCGTCAGCAGATGGACGAAGGGCGTAACCCTCGCGATATTAAATTTGAGCTCGGTGTGGAACTGGTTGAGCGTTTCCATTCCTTGCAGGAAGCCGGGCAGGCGCAGCAAAACTTTATTGCCCGGTTCCAGAAAGGTGTCATCCCGGATGAGATGCCGGAGGTTGAACTGACCGCGGACGCGGAAGGGATGCCAGTCGCGAATATGCTTAAGGATGCAGGACTGACATCGAGTACTTCGGACAGTTTGCGCATGATACGTCAGGGTGCCGTCAAGCTGGATGGCGAAAAGATTTCAGATACAAAACTAAAGCTGATGCAAGGCTTTACGGGCGTTTGTCAGGTGGGTAAACGTCGTTTTGCACGCGTGCGTATTCTTCAGGGCTAGAGGAGCAAACAACTGTTAGCCGGTTGTCTGAAGCTATCAATTACGGACTGGTCTATACTGGGTCGCAAATGTTCCGAATGTCAGTTTTTTTGCTGGTTTGGATTGGAGGGGGGCTAGATGGCAGAGAAAACAATACTTCTGGTTGAAGATAATCCGGATGACGAGGCGCTGACGCTACGTGCGCTGAAGCGAAACAAGATACTGAACAAGGTGATCGTCGCGCGTGACGGTGTAGAAGCTCTGGATCATCTTGAAAGCTGTGACCCTGATTCCCTGCCCGAGGTGGTTTTGCTGGATTTAAAACTCCCTCGTATTGACGGGCTTGAAGTTCTGCGGCGGATTCGCGACAACAAGAAGACGCGTCGGCTGGCTGTTGTCATCCTGACGTCCTCGAACGAAGAGCGCGATATCATTACCGGCTACGACCTGGGTGCAAACAGTTATATACGCAAACCGGTGGACTTTGAGCAGTTCATGGAAGCAGTCCGTCAGCTGGGCATTTATTGGCTGGTGCTGAATGTGTCGTCGCCATGCGCAGACAAGTAATCTTGGCGCGGTGTACCGCCAAGCTATTTAATTGATTTGCCAATAATATTTCCCTTTCTGGCAAGACCTGAAAATTATTTCTCTTTTGTTGTTGACGGTCGGTAGGCGGTCTGTATAATGCGCGCTTCGCTTCGGGGCGGCACGTATTTTAGTCCTGGCCTGAAACGAGAAAAGTATTGACGAGATCGAGAGTTGTATTCCATACTTGTCGGTCTACGCTGGACGAGCGCCAGCGGGTTCATTAACAAGTCAGATTAGGTAATTTGTGTGGGTGCTTACGTCGAATAGATTGACTGGCTCAATCGATATTCGATGGAAGCAAAC
>UOFN01000045.1_pt1 | contig 23853 bp, 21 predicted proteins | sample 1990111 | NCBI WGS metagenome assembly UOFN01 (sample SAMEA4728526, study PRJEB27164) | hydrothermal vent metagenome | biome: marine basaltic hydrothermal vent biome; feature: marine hydrothermal vent; material: mineral | place: Pacific Ocean | collected 2011-06-14/2011-07-23 | depth 1741 m | reverse complement strand
CGCTTGTTGTCGTGTCACCTTGACGCCATGGCAGGCGTATCAATGGACTGTGCGGGTTGGTAGAGCGCCGTTAATCCTCAGGCCCAGTAAGACCGAAAAAGATATTTTCCTATAGCGCGCCACCCCTTCTGAAAAACGGGTTCGTCCAACAAACGGTTCAGATTGTGGTTCGTTCCTCACACAATCTAACCTTATTCGTTAGGCATTTTAACCACCCATATTAGGTGGAAGAGTATCGTGTTTCGGGACACCTTCGGGGAATACAGCCCACTCAGGAGCAGATGCCGCATATATAGCCATATTAGGTGAAAAATTATGCTTAATTAGTGCAGTTGCTGGTACAGAATAAAAATTGGCTACAGTTATTTCGGCACATACTGTCGTGCCGCAATTACTACAAAAATTATGATGAACTTCATGACCAGAATCAGCTATGCGAGTGTAGCTTGATGGTGTGCCTTTTGTGATTTTAAATTTATCAATTTGAACCCATAAACCAAACCATTTATCTGAACCTGTATGTGATTGACACTCTTTGCAATAACAGAATACTGTATTAAGAGGCTCACCTTCGAATTCGAATTCAATACCCTCACAACTACATTTACCTTTATAATTTTTCATTGTTTTCTCCAAGTTTTTTATTGCCTAACAGTTCAATAGGCTGCTTACGTAGTATTGAGTGATAGGCCGCGTCGGCCTATTGTGCGATTGAATGTTTCGGCATAGCATGGTTTGCAAAATCCCCTACCTGGGCTGGATGCCCTGTTATTGTGACAAGGAGGTCACCATGACGACTCTTCCCGTCGAAGTCCACACTGCTGTTTCGCAGTTTTATAGCAAATACCTGAATTGCCTCGCTAAAGCAGGCGTGCCTGAGAAGCGACGAAGGTGGTATGTAAAGCATGTCGAGTCGTTTATTAGGGCGCAAAACGGACACAAGATCAAGAGCCTCTCTGCGCAAGATATCAATCAATACTTCGACATGCTAGGCCGCCAGAACCGGCTGCAAGGTTGGCAGTATTCCCAACATATTGATGCAATACGGATTCTGTATTGCGAATTATTTGCATTCCCTGCCTGTCACCCGAAGAAACCGGCGCGCGTGAAGTAAAGGGTTTTATGGAACCGGCATGCGACTGCTGGAAGCGATTCGACTACGAGTTCAGGACATTGATTTTGAATATAGTCGGATTTATGTGCATCAGGCCAAGGGGAAAAAGGATCGCTATGTGCCGCTGCCAGGCAAGCTGGTGACTGAGATAAAAGCACAATTCCTAAAAGTGGAGGAGTTGCATGGAAAAGATCTCGCTGCCGTTTTGAGTGGCCTGAATAAGCGTGTCGGTTGCCATACCTTTCGCCACTGCTTTGCTACTCATCTGCTGGAAGCAAATCATGATATACGGACTGTACAAACTTTGCTGGGTCACGCGAATATTTCTACGACCATGATATACACACATGTGCTTGACCGTCCCGGGGTTAGTGCATTTAGCCCTCTGGACAATCTGCCGGGGTAAAAAATGCTGGCATTGCCAGTGCGCCCTGATGAATGGCTGGTGTGTAGTACTGCGTATTGAGGCCAGGGTTTTCTGCCTCACTTTCGCGGAAACGGTTTACGCCCTGCTTGCCCGCCAACGTTGCAGACCACCAGCCAGACGGATAACAGGGTTGCGGAAAAGGCAGTGTGTGCGTGTGCGTAAACCCTGCCGCCTGCATAGCACAGTGCATGGGTTGTATAATGCTTTTGTAGTGCAGCAGCGGAGATTCACTTTGCTGCACCATCAATCCTGTGTCACCCAGAGCGTGATGGCAGCTACGATAGAAGTCTTCGCTGAATAAACCCTCGGCGGGTCCAATCGGGTCGGTGCTGTCTACAATAATAATATCTATGCTGCCGGCTTCAGCTTCTTTCATCCACTGGATGCCATCGCCAAAGAAGAATCCGGCGCGAGGGTCGTTGTTGGATTCACACAGTTCGGGGAAGTATTGTTCGGCCAGGCGGGTGACGCGTTCGTCAATTTCAACCTGGAGGACATGCTCGACGCCGTCGTGTTTGAGTACTTCCCGTAAGGTTCCGCAATCACCACCACCGATGATAACGACGCGTTTTGGTTCCGGGTGCGTGAACAGCGCCGGGTGCGACATCATTTCGTGGTAGAGAAAGTTGTCGCGGCTGGTGAGCATGACGAAACCGTCAATCACCATCAAGTTGCCGAAGTTGGTGGTTTCGTAAATCTCGATGTGCTGGTAAGGTGTTTTTTCTTCGTGCAGTTTTTGACGAATACGAAAGGAAATTGCGCAGCCATGGTCTTCACAGACTTCGGTAAACCATTCTGTTGTGTCGGGCAGATTCATGGGCGGAAAAGATAGCAGATTCTGATACGCTATGCGCCATGAGCGAGTCAGTGATTGAATCAGCGCGCAGGCGCTATAACCTGCCGGGCTGGAGTAACGGCTATTTTGACGTCAATGCCGAGGGGCATTTGTTTGCGCGCATTCCCTGCAGCGGCGAGCAGGCAGAGGTAGACCTGTATGCGCTGTCGCAGGAAATTCGTGCGGCGGGCCTGCGGTTTCCGGTTCTGGTGCGCTGTACTGATCTGCTGCATCATCGGGTGACAAGTCTGTGTGCGGCGTTCAGGCAGGCCATGCACAACCATGACTATCCGGGCAACTACACGGCAGTGTACCCGATCAAGGTAAATCAGCAGTTCAGCGTGGTTAAGCATGTTATCAATGCCGATGCAGCACGGGTGGGCCTTGAAGCGGGCAGCAAACCTGAGTTGATGGCGGTACTGGGCTTGGCACAACCCGGCAGTGTGGTGGTGTGTAACGGGTATAAGGACCGTGCGTATATCCGTCTGGCGCTGATGGGTCATCGCCTTGGCTTGCGACTCTATCTGGTGGTGGAGAAGCTTTCCGAACTGGAGTTGATTATCGAGCAAGCGGCCGCGCTGGGTGTAAGGCCTTTGCTCGGTGTGCGCGTGCGTATGGCTTCTGTCGGCACGGGCAACTGGCAAAACAGCGGTGGCGCAAAATCCAAGTTCGGGCTACGTACCGCGCAGGTTCTGGAAATGGTCGAACGTTTGCGACGTGCCGACTTGCTGGAGCAGTTGCAGATGATGCATTTTCATCTGGGTTCACAGCTGACGAATATCGCAGATATCCAGGCCGGTGTGAGTGAAGCTGCTCACGTGTATGCAGATTTGCGCGCACTCGGCGCGCCGCTCGATGCACTTGATGTTGGCGGTGGTCTTGGTGTGGATTATGAAGGTACGGCATCGCGCAGTTTTTGCTCCATGAATTACACGCTTGAACAATATGCAGAAGCGGTTGTGAGTGGGGTTAGTAAAGTCTGTGAGAAAGGTAACTTGCCTCGACCGATGCTACTGACAGAATCCGGACGAGCTATTACCGCACACCATGCCTTTATGATCACCAATGTGATCGACACGGAGGAGTCACCCGCAGGCGAGCCGCAACCTATCTTGCAAGGTGCAGTGCCTGATGCTCTGAATACCATTTGCGATTTACATGCGCAGCCGGAACGCCATGCTATACGGGAGACCTGGAAACAAGCCCGAAAGGCGATGGTCAATATTTATGAGGCATACAGCAACGGAGTCCTCACTCTGGAACAACGTGCTACCGGTGAGCAATACTACTATGCCATTCTTCAGCGCCTGCGCGGGTTGCTGCAAGCCGAACAAGACGAGCATCGTGACGTACGCGATGTGCTGAATGAATTACTGGCCGACAAGTATTTTTGTAATTTATCCATTTTTCAATCGCTACCTGATGTGTGGGCGCTGGATCAGGTTTTCCCCATTGTGCCACTGCACCGGCTCGACGAAGTGCCAACTCGTCGCGCCAGTCTTGAGGATTTGACCTGTGACTCCGACGGGCGTATTGACCACTATGTCGATGGCGAAAGTATTGAGCATACTCTGCCGGTTCACGCTATCGTACCCGGCGAAGAATACTTGCTGGGTTTTTTCATGGTCGGTGCTTACCAGGAAATACTCGGCGATATGCACAACTTGTTCGGCGATACCGATGCGGTGGATATAACAATAAATAAAGATGGTTCGCATCGGCTAAGCCATGCCGAGGCGGGCGACCGTGTGGATGAGTTGTTGCGTTACGTGCATTTCGATCCGGAGCAGCTGCGGCATGCTTACCGTGACCTGACTGAAGCAGCCGGACTGAACAAGGCAGAGGCCACGCAATACCTCAGTGAAATGGAAGCTGGCCTGACAGCTTATACCTATCTTGATGTGTGACAGGGCAAGGCTACTTCGTCAAACGAATAAGAATCGCATCAATCCCGTTCTGCTTTAACAAACTACGCGCTTCGTTCAGCTCTGCAAGATTTTTGTATGGCCCGACACGTACCCGGTGCCAGGTCTTGTTGCCGTCAACGCTGACGGTTTGCAGGCGCGTCTCCAGCCCCAGCAAGGCAAGCCTGGCGCGCAGTCGATCGGCACGTTCATGGCTGGGAAAGGAGCCTGCCTGTAACAAATAGGTGCCGGGCTGTTCGACACGCTTTACCCCTTCGCGTGTCGGTGTGCCACGGATTTCCTGTTCGGGCACCATCACTTCCATCTCCGGCAACAGGTTGTAGAAGTCGAAGCGTGGTTTGGGTGGTGGCGGTACAGGTTTCTTTTTGGCTTTGCGCGTGTCTCCTTGTGCGGGCTTTACCTGCACGGAGTCGGTTTCCTGCGGTGCGCTGTCGCCAGCCGATTCCATGACCAGGTAGACAACGGCGGCGACAGCCAGGCCGACGAGCAAACCGACGAACGTCCACAACCAGGCAGGTACAGCCTGATTGTTACGCCGGCGGCGGGCAGGTTTCCTGTGTGTACGCGCCATGGCTACAACGGGCCTACATACTGTCGGGTGCAGATACACCCAACAGGCCCAGACCATTGGCAATCACTTGCCGGGCTGCCTGGATAAGATTCAGACGCGCATCGCGCAGCGCCGCATCATCGACCAGAAACTGGTGTGCGTTGTAATAGGTATGAAACTCGTTGGCCAGGTCTCGCAGGTAATGTGCGAGCAGGTGTGGTTCGTGGTTCAGTGCGGCGGATTCAACGACTTCAGGATAGCGCGACAAGGCCACGATCAATTCGTCTTCGTGGGGTTCTGTCAGCTTGTCGAGGTGTTGTGAACCGTTTTCGGAATTCCAGCTAAAATCTTTTTCCGGCAACTGACGAAACACGCTGGCGACCCGCGCATGCGCGTACTGAATATAATAAATCGGATTTTCGTTGGACTGTGATTTGGCAAGGTCGAGATCAAAGTCCATGTGTTGTTCACACTTGCGCATCACATAAAAGAAACGTGCCGCATCGTTACCGACTTCGTTACGCAACTCGCGCAGGGTCACAAACTCACCCGAGCGGGTGGACATCTGCATTCTTTCGCCGCCGCGATACAAAATGGCAAACTGCACCAGCAGTACATCAAGTTTGTCGGCATCATCGCCGAGCGCGGTCAGCGCCGCTTTTACACGTGGCACGTAGCCGTGATGATCAGCACCCCAGATATCAATAACGCGCTCGTAACCGCGTTCCAGTTTATTCATGTGGTAGGCGATGTCAGACGCAAAATAGGTGCTCTGGCCATTGTCACGGACGACAACACGGTCTTTCTCGTCACCGAAATCGGTGGAACGAAACCACTGCGCGCCACTTTTTTCATACACATGGCCGGATGCTTTCAGGCGCTCCAGTGCACGATCTACCGCGCCACCTTCGGTCAGGGAACGTTCCGAGAACCACTCATCGTAATGCACACCAAATTCTTCCAGATCCCGGCGGATATTTTCCAGGATGGACTCAAGGCCAAGGTCGAATGTTTCGCGGTAGTGCTCCGCACCAAGCAGCGTACTGATGCGCGTGATCAGGTCATCAATGTGTACTTCCTTGTCCCCGCCCTCCGGTTCATCGGCGCTGACATCGGCAAACACCTCTTCGGCGCTGTGGCGTAACGCATCACCGTGTTTGCGGTGCAGGCTGGCACCTATGTCCCAAACGTAATCACCCTTGTAACCGTTGCTGGGGAAGGTCAGCGTCTCGCCGCAAAGGTCCAGGTAGCGCAGATAAACGCTGGCGGCGAGGATGTTCATCTGTCGGCCGGCATCGTTGACGTAATACTCGCGATGTACCTTATGGCCGATGGCTTCCAGCAGGTCGGCTACCGTTGCACCGTAAGCCGCGCCTCGCCCGTGGCCAACATGCAGCGGCCCGGTCGGGTTCGCAGATACAAATTCGACTTGCACGGTTTTTCCGGCACCCAGGTTACTGCGCCCGAACTGCTCGCCGTCGGCAAGAATCTGTCGCAAGGTGGCATGGTAGGCCCCCGGAGCAAAAAAGAAGTTAATAAACCCCGGCCCGGCGATTTCGACTTTGGTGACGATGTCTGATGCCGGTAAAGCGGCGATCAGCTTTTCCGCCAGATCACGCGGTTTGCTGCGCGCCACCTTGCACAGCACCATCGCCAGATTACTGGCGAAGTCACCATGCTTGCGATCACGCGTGCGCTCGAGCTGGATTTCGACAGTCTGGTCGGAGGGTAAAACGCCGTCGGCCTGAAGCGTCGCGACGGCGGCGGACAATAACGGGGCAAGCTGTTGTTTCATGAGTTCCGGTCAGTCAGGAAAGCCGCCCATTATCCCCGATGGTGAGGGGAGTTCAACTGTAAGCCGCCTTTTTTTGTTCAATACATATCCACCGGATCGACATCAATCGACCAGCGCACTTTGCGGGAGATTTTCTCGCCTTCCAGTAGCGGGATCAGGTGTTTTAGCAGGTGCTGTAAATCAGCGCGCTTTTCCGCCTGCAACAGTAATTGGGCACGGTAGCGCCCGGCGCGTCGCTCCATCGGTGCGGCTACCGGCCCCCATAATTGCACCTTGTTATCGCAAACCGGGGCAGCGAGTTCGTGCGCCCGGTTCAGAAACTCTCGCGGGTAATCTGCGCGGGTTGCCTCGGCGCGCAGTAGTGCGAGGCTGGCAAACGGAGGCAACAGGGCTTCCTGACGTTCACGCAGTGCGGCATCGGCAAATGCGGTATAGCCACCGGAAATCAATTGGTGCAGCAGCGGGTGTTCGGGGTAGTGCGTCTGAATCACCACTTCGCCGGGCTTGTCGGCACGCCCGGCGCGCCCGGCCACCTGAACGATTAACTGCGCCATGCGTTCGCTGGCGCGAAAGTCAGCACTGAACAGTCCCTGATCAGCGTCCAGAATTGAAGCCAGAGTGACGTTGGGGAAGTGGTGGCCCTTGGCCAGCATCTGGGTGCCGAGCAGAATGCGTGCCTTGCCGGATTGCGCATCGGCCAGTGCCGTTTCCAGCGAGCCTTTGCGGCGAGTGGTATCGCGGTCGATGCGCAACACGGTTTCATCGGGGAAATAGTCTCGCAACGCTTGTTCAATACGCTCGGTGCCTTCGCCAACAGCAAGCAGGTTTTCTTTGTTACAACTCGGGCAGCTTGTTTCGGCGCGGCGTTGGCTGCCGCAGTGATGACAACGCAGCTCACCGCTGTGGTGGTGCAGTGTCAGGCGCGCATCACAACGTCGGCATTCGGCCATCCAGCCGCAATCGTGACACAACAGTACGGGTGCAAAGCCACGCCGATTGAGGAACAGTAATACCTGTCCATCCCGTTGCAGATGTTGGCGCATGGCATCCCGCAGTGAGGCACTGAGCAGGCTGCGCATCGGCTGACCGCGCAAATCGAGAATTTTTAACGGTGGTGTGGCAGCGCTGCCGGCGCGCTCCGGCAAATGTAATCGCTGGTAGCGTTGTTGCTGCACATTGAACAGGCTTTCCAGTGACGGCGTGGCGGTGCCGAGTACCACGGGAACATTCAGCTGGCGTGCACGCCAAACGGCCAGGTCTCTTGCCGAGTAACGGAAACCGTCCTGTTGTTTGAGTGAGGCATCGTGTTCTTCATCAACAATGATCAGGCCCGGTCGTGCCAGCGGCGTGAAAATCGCCGAGCGTGTGCCGATAATAATACCGGCCTGCCCACTGGCAGCCGCGCGCCATGCGTCCAGTCGTTCGCGATCATTCAGGCCGGAGTGCAGCACGGCGATGTCTGCGGCGAAGCGCGTACTGAAACGTTCGACCAATTGCGGCGTCAGACCGATTTCCGGCACCAACACCAGTATTTGTCGCCGGGCTTCCAGCAGTGGGGTAATGACTTGCAGGTAAACCTCGGTTTTTCCGCTGCCGGTTACACCTTCGAGCAGAAAAGCCTCGAAATGGTTTGCGCTTGCGCAAATCTGCTCGACGGCGTGTTGTTGCGCCGCATTCAGCGGGTGCGGTTCGGCGCAAAGCGCATGTGGCTTCGGATTGAAGTCGGGCGCAGTTTCAAAAACCTCGATCCAGCCTTTTTTCTCCAGTGTGTCCAGTACAGATTTCGGGGCGGGTAAAGCCTGGCGCGGCAGTCCTTGTGGATAGCTTGCCAGCTCGGTCAGTACTTGCGCCTGCCGTACGGCGCGAACCGGCGCGCCGGAGGTTTGTTGATGCCCGGCCTCGGTAAGCCGCCAGCGTTGCCGGTTCGGTTCAGGTGCCGCTTCCGGTTTGCGTAACAGAACCGGTAACGCGGTGGCCAGTGTTTCACCAATCGGGTGGTGGTAGTAACGGGCTGCCCAGTTGAGTAATTGCATCAGCTCGGCATCCAGTACCGGGCCGGCGTCGGGCAAAAAGGCGGCCGATTTTAACCGCGCATCCGGCACCTCGGTGTGGTCACGTACGGCCAGCACAATGCCAACAACCTTGCGGCTTCCGAAAGGTACGACAACGCGCATACCCGGCTGAATGTCGGCATCTTTTGGTGCGCGGTAATCGAAGCGCCGAAACAGCGGCGAGGGAACGGCTATTTCCAGAATATGTGGTTTTTCAGACATGTGCGTTGTTGATAGAGGGTTCCGGTCAACCGTCCTCGACATTGTGCGTTGAAGGGGGTGTACAAGGCAATTCATTCCATCAATTACGAGGATACGAACATGAAAAAGACCATGATGACACTGCTGTTTGTGAGTACTGCGCTACTGGGTAACGGAATGGCGAACGCCGGTGAGGGGCATTCAAATTATCTGGATTGCCACGGGAAACCGTGAGGATGCCCTCGACCTGGTACAGGATGCCATGTTGGGGCTGGTGAAATCCTATGGTGATCGTGAATCTGCTGACTGGCCTCCGCTGTTTTACCGTATCCTGCAAAGCCGCATCCGCGACTGGTACCGGCGTAACCGGGTACGTAACCGGTTCCGTGTCTGGCTGAGTGGGTCGCGTAGTGATGACGATGATGTGCGGGTTGATGCAATTCAGAACTTGCCGGATTCCCAACCTGGTGTTGAACGGCAAGTCATGGGCGAGGATGCCATGTCGCAGTTACAGGATGCCTTGCAGGACTTGCCACTGCGCCAGCAACAGGCTTTTTTGTTGCGCTGCTGGGAAGGTATGGATGTGGCGGCAACCGCATTTGCCATGGGTTGCAGCGAAGGTAGTGTTAAAACCCATTACTCACGCGCCGTGCATCGGCTGCGCGAACAACTGGAGGGTCATTGGCCATGAGTGACGATAAGCAGTTCGTCGAGAAAGTTCGGAAAACGCTGGATGACAGCGCCGAGGCGATTGACGATATCACGGCAGCCCGACTTGCTGCTGCACGTCGCAACGCACTCGATGCGCGTCCGCAGCGCAGTCACTGGTTGCCGGCTGCTGCTTTCTCCGCTGTCGCCGCTTCCGCCCTGACTGTTGCGTTGTTACTTAATCAGGGTTCCGATCTACCGGGGATTGATGCGGATGCGCTGGAGCTTGCCGCGCAACCGGAAGACATGGAGTTAATCGAGGAACTGGATTTTTACGACTGGCTGGATAGCACGCAGGCGAATAGTTGATGAGAGTGACGTTCAAATTTCGTTTCACCGGCTGGGTGCTGGGCTTGTTACTACTAACACCGGTGATGGTCATGGCAGAACAACAGTCCGTTCCCTGGAATACGCTGAGCGAAACAGAACAGGATGTACTAAAACCATTTGCCAAACGTTGGAAGGCCATGCCTCCGGAACAGCGCAAGGCAATGCGGGAACGTCACGAGCGTTTCAGAAAATTACCGCCGGAACAGCAACAACGGCTGTGTGAACGCCGCCAGTGGTTTCAGGAACTGCCACAGGAACGTCGTGAAGCGTTACGTAACAAATGGCGAACTATGTCGCCCGGTGAACGTAAAAGGTTTCGTGACAAACATCGACCCTGAGCCGTATGATGGTTCAGGTTATTTACTGAGCACCGGAAGTCATGGACCCAGTGTCACAGGCGGCTTTTGGCGCCAGCTTTTCCCAGTCATTAGCAAAGAATAAAACCAGACAGCTGAGTGTTCTGATAATCGGCGCACTGGCGGGGATGGCGCCTGACCTTGATATATTTATTAATTCTCCGACAGATCCGCTGCTGTTTCTGGAGTACCACCGCCAGTTTACCCATGCGCTGATATTTATCCCGTTTGGTGCGTTGTTGTGCGCACTGGTTTTTTATCCGTTCGCAAAAAAGCACTTGTCGTTTGCACAGATTTATCTTTTTTCATTTGCGGCTTATGCAACGCATGGGCTGCTGGATGCGTGTACATCGTATGGCACGCAATTGTTCTGGCCATTTAGTAACGAACGGGTCGCATGGAATACAGTATCGATCATAGATCCGCTGTTTACGCTACCTGTTCTGGGGCTGGTTTTGTTTGCTGCTTTCAAAGGCCGGGCAGTCTATGCGCGAGTGGCATTCGTTTATGCGGTGATATTTTTATCACTCGGAATTTTTCAAAAGCAACGTGCCGAAGATGCGCTTGCTGTACTCGCCGATCAGCGCGGTCATCAGGCGGTGCGTGTGCAGGTAAAGCCGAGTTTCGCTAACCGCCATTTATGGAAAACGATTTACGAGTATGAAGGCCGGTATTATGTCGATGCGGTAAAACTGTTGTGGAATGTTGAATATCTGCCGGGATCCTCGATCAGGAAGCTGGACATAAAACGCGACTTCCCCTGGTTGCCAGAGGACAGTCAGCAAGCCAGAGACATAGAACGGTTCCGCTGGTTCTCGGATGATTTTCTGGCAGTGAGCAAGCGATACCCGAACCTGATTATGGACATGCGCTATTCGTTTTTACCGAACGAGATCTCTCCGATGTGGGGCGTAGAAGTCAGCAGAGAACAGGTCGATGCCGGAAATCAGGATGTACACGTTGGCTATAGAATGATAAGAAACATGAATCCGCAAACGCGGAAACGTTTTCTTGAGATGTTGTTTTAAACAGCCTTAAACCTGCTTTGCTTCAGCAATCAACTGCCCTACTGCTTCCTGACCATCGCCATACAGCATGCGCGTGTTGTCGAGGAAGAACAGACCATTCTCGATGCCCGAGAAGCCTTTGCCTTTGCCACGCTTGATAACGACGACGTTTTTGGCTTTGTCCGCATCAAGAATCGGCATGCCGTAGATCGGGCTTTCCGGATTACTGCGCGCCACCGGGTTAACCACGTCGTTGGCACCGATGACCAGTGCTACGTCGGCCTGGGCAAATTCTTCGTTAATTTCTTCCAGGTCGTAGATCAGGTCGTAAGGCACACCGGCTTCGGCCAGCAGCACGTTCATGTGTCCGGGCATACGTCCCGCCACAGGGTGGATGGCAAACTTCACGGTGACATCGCGGTCTTGCAGTAATTTCGTCAGCTCCCAGACTTTGTGTTGGGCCTGTGCGACGGCCATGCCGTAACCGGGTACGATAATTACTTTACTGGCGTAGGCCATCATAACGGCGGCATCGGCGGCATCGATTTCCTTCATGGTGCCCTGATCACTTTCTACGGCGGATTCACCGCCAGCGCCCGAACCAAAGCCCGAAAACAGCACATTGGAAATCGGCCGGTTCATGGCTTTCGCCATTAACTGAGTGAGCAGCGTGCCTGCAGAGCCAACCACAGTACCGGCGATAATCATCGCCGCATTGCCCAGTACGAAACCTTCTAAGGCTACTGCTAAACCAGTCAACGCGTTATAGAGCGAGATAACCACCGGCATGTCGGCACCACCGATGGGCAGTGTCATCATGATGCCGAAGGCGAGTGCCAGCGCAAAGAAAATCAGGATGCCGCCGGGGTTCGGTTGGTCGGCACCCATCAAAGTGACGCCAAGAATTAACATGGCTATAAATACCACCAAATTAATGAACTGCTGCCTCGGGAAAATCAGCGAGCGTTTGATCAGGCCTTGCAGCTTGGCAAACGCGATCATCGAACCGGAGAAAGCGACTGAGCCAATCATCGCACCGATCACGGCCAGCGTCTGGAAAGTCACGGAAGGGAAAGACCCGCGTAACAGTTCAACGGCTGCAATGGCTGCGGCGGCACCGCCGCCCATGCCGTTATAGATGGCGATCATCTGCGGCATGTCGGTCATGGCGACTTTCTTGCCGCTGTACCAGGCCAGTCCGCCGCCGATCAGGATGGCCATCACCATCAATACAAAGTTGTGCATGCCCGGCGTGGCAAAGGTAATAAGTGTTGCAACCAGCATGCCCACGCCCGCCCACACAATACCGTCGCGTGCAGTGGCCGGTGAGCTCATGCGTTTGAGGCCGAGAATAAACAGCGCAGCCGCCAGGAAATAACTGACGTCAATCAGGATGCCCATTTATTTGGCCTCCTTGCTGCTCTTGAACATTTCCAGCATACGCTCGGTAACGACATAGCCGCCCACCGCATTGCCGGCGGCGAGCATGACGCCAATGAAGCCGATCAGTTTTTCGATATCGGTGCTGGCATGGCCCAGAGCGACCATGGCACCCACCAGTACGATACCGTGTACGAAGTTGGAACCGGACATCAGCGGCGTATGCAGAATAACGGGGACGCGCGCTATGACTTCATAGCCGGTGAACGCGGCCAGCATGAAGATATAGAGTGCAGTGAAGCCTTCGATCATGATGCAGATCCTTCCACCAGCTCGCGGCTGGGGGCGTGTTTGATTTCACCCTCGCGGGTCAGTGTGCTTTTGGCGATGACTTCGTCGTCGAAGTCGGGTTTGAATTCGCCGTCTTCAATCATCGGAGTGAGGAAATTGAGCAGGTTGCGTGAGTACATTTCCGAAGCGTGTATCGGTAACTCGCTAGGCACGTTGAGTGGGCCGTAGACCACGACACCGTTGTGTTCGATAGGTTTGCCGGGTTCGGTGACTTCACAGTTGCCACCGCCTTCCGCAGCCAGGTCAATAATGACGGCCCCCGGTTTCATCTGCTCGACAATTTCCTTGCGGATAATCTTCGGTGATGGCCGACCCGGGATAGCGGCGGTGGTGATGACGGCATCCGCCGCGATAAGATGTTTTTCCAGTACTTCCTGCTGCATGGCTTTCTCTTCGTCGGTCAGCTCGCGGGCGTAGCCGCCGCTGCCGTCGGCCGACACGCCGGTATCGACAAATTTGGCGCCCAGCGATTCAACCTGTTCGCGGGTTGCGCCGCGCACGTCATAACCTTCCACCATCGCGCCAAGGCGCTTGGCAGTGGCAATAGCCTGCAATCCGGCAACACCGGCCCCGATTACCAGCACCTTGGCCGGACGGATAGTGCCTGCGGCAGTGGTCAACATGGGGAAAAACCCGCTGGCGCGGTCGGCGGCCATCAATGCGGCCTTGTAACCAGCAATGGCGGCCTGCGATGACAGCACATCCATGCTCTGGGCGCGCGAAATACGCGGTACCAGTTCCATGGCGAAAGCGAGTATTTTTCGGTCGCGCAGTTTTGCGACCCGTTCCGGGAATTTGTGCGCCTGCATCATACCGACTACCACCGCGCCTTCTTTCATCTGTCCGATTTCGGTTTCATCAGGAGGGGCTACCTTGAGAATCAGGTCAGCCTGCTGGTAGAGCGCAGCAGCGTCATCGACAAAGGTTACGTTCTTGAATGCGTCATCCGGGTAGTGGCTGCTGGTACCTGCGCCACGCTGCATGATGATCTCGACACCCAACTTGGCAAAGCGGTCTGCAATTGCAGGAACCAGCGCCACACGTCGTTCTCCGGGCTCGATTTCTTTGGGTACGCCCAGGCGTATGGACATTATTCTTTTCTCCAGCTCGGCCGACCTGGCTGACAGGCCGGTTAACTCTGCGTAGCTATCGCATAAAGAGCGGAATGATAGCGGATTCGCGGCACTGATGTAACGTTCTGCGACCTAACCGTTTACATGGCGCGGGATTTCTGGGGTAAGATACGTGAAACCGGATTCGGGAGGTTTGTGTGTACGATTTACGTCAGCAAGTCCTGAGAACCGATGCCTCTGGCATGCCGCTGGAGTGGGTGAATTATCAGGACGCCGTACGCCTTTATCACACAGGGCAGGTCGCCTATAGCTGCGGCAGCCACATCTATACCGTCCACGGCGGGATTTGCGCACGCAACGGGCGCAGAAGCCAGATCCAGGTGAATTCCATTATTGCCACCTACGGCAGCAACCGGGTGCTGGTGCGCAGTCGGGGTCATTATGTACCACCGCTGAACAATCCTGCCTTGTTCCGTCGTGATGCACACCTTTGTATGTATTGCGGAGAACGTTTCATGGTGCGTGATCTGTCTCGCGATCATGTCACGCCGATCAGTCGTAATGGTGCCGATGTCTGGACCAATGTGGTCACGGCTTGTCGTCGATGCAACAACCACAAGGCCGGGCGCAGTCCGGAGCAAGCGAATATGGAGCTGATCGCGGTTCCTTTCACACCAACGCACGCCGAATATATCTATTTGCAAGGCAAGCGAGTGCTGGCCGACCAGATGGAATTCCTCAAATCGCATTTCCCCCGTTCCAGCTTGATGCACGAGCGGCTGAAGCTACTCGACTGATCGTCAGACGGCCGGTTTCCCCTTTATGAGTGTTTGGACAGCTATCAGAAGCCAGCTGGAATCCTGTTGCGGGAGCGGCAATTTTGCTGACCCGGTTGCTGTGGGTGGTGGCTCTATAAACGAGTCCTATTGTTTGCAAGGTGAGGATCGGTCATTTTTCGTCAAGCTGAATCGCGCAGACTTGCTGGAGATGTTCGAGGCTGAAGCCGAGGGTTTGCAAGCCCTGCGGCAATCCGGGGCATTGCGGGTCCCCGAGCCACTGGCGTGGGGTGTGGCTGAGGCACAGGCCTATCTGGTTATGGAATATCTGCCCGTGGGCGGTACGGGGTCTGCCGCAAAACTGGGAGAAGGGCTTGCTGCGTTGCATCGGCACACCAGCGACCGGTTTGGTTGGCACCGCGATAACACCATCGGTTCTACTCCGCAACGTAACACACAGGCTAAAAACTGGATGGAGTTCTGGGCAGAACAGCGTCTGGGCTTTCAGCTCAATCTTGCGCTTGAGGCAGGCGCTGACCGTGAACTGGAAGAGATCGGCGGTGAATTGATTGAATGGTTGCCTGCGTTTATGGACGGGCGTGAACCAGAGGCCTCGTTATTACACGGTGATCTCTGGTGCGGAAATTATGCCTTTACGCAGGAAGGTGAACCAAGCATTTTTGATCCTGCGGTGTATTACGGTGATCGGGAAACCGATATGGCCATGACCGAATTGTTCGGGGGTTTCGGTGCGGATTTTTATGCGGCCTACAATAATGACTGGCCACTGGACGCAGGCTATTCCACGCGCAAGACCTTGTATAACCTGTACCACATTCTTAATCACTACAACTTGTTCGGCGGCAGCTACCTGTCGCAGGCGCAGAGTATGATGGGGCGTTTGCTAAGTGAAGTGCGCTAAGTGTGATAATCGCGGCTTAGATCATGAACGGCCTCTATCATCGCACCCGCGTGTTCCGGATTGATGCCAGGGTGAATCCCGTGGCCCAGATTAAATACGTGCCCATCACCTTTCCCGAAACTCGCCAGCACTTTGCCGACTTCCTCACGAATGGTTTTCGGTGAGGCATAAAGCACTGAGGGGTCGAGGTTACCTTGTAGCGCAACCTGATTACCAACACGACGACGCGCATCGGCAAGATCTGTCGTCCAGTCCAGACCCAGCGCATCGGCACCGGTGTCGGTCATGGCTTCCAGCCACTGGCCGCCATTTTTGGTGAACAGGATGACAGGGACTTTCTCGTCGCCCATTTTTTCCTGCAAGCTGCGAATAATACGTTCCATCGGCTTGAGTGAAAAACGGCAGTAGTCGGACGGTGTGAGCGCACCGCCCCAGGTGTCGAATATCATCACTGTTTGTGCGCCTGCCTTGATCTGTGCATCCAGATACAGGGCTACCGATTGCGCAACGGTTTCCAGTAACTGATCAAGCAGTTCCGGGCGTTCGAACATCATTGCCTTGATGGTGCGGAAATCCTTGCTGGAACTGCCTTCGACCATATAGGTCGCCAGTGTCCAGGGACTGCCGGAAAAGCCGATCAACGGAACGCGGCCGTCCAGTTCGCGACGAATGGTGCGTACTGCATCCATGACATAGCGCAGTTCCTGTTCCGGGTCAGGCACACCGAGTGCGGCGATCTGTTTTTCATCGCGGATCGGATTTTTGAAACGCGGGCCTTCACCTTCAGCGAAATACAGCCCGAGTCCCATCGCATCCGGGATGGTAAGAATGTCGGAAAACAGAATGGCGGCATCGAGCGGAAAGCGTTCCAGCGGTTGCAGGGTAACTTCGCAAGCCAGATCCGGATTGGTGCAAAGATCCATGAAGCTGCCGGCTTTCTTGCGTATTTCACGATATTCAGGCAGGTAGCGACCAGCCTGACGCATCATCCATACCGGGGTGACATCGACGGGTTGGCGTAGCAGGGCGCGGATGAAGCGGTCGTTTTTCAGTTCTGTCATGGGAGGGTATTAGACCGGTTCGCTGTTAGCGAGGCAACTCTGAAGAGCCCATCAGGAATTCATCTACGGCGCGGGCACATTGGCGGCCTTCACGAATGGCCCAGACCACCAGTGACTGGCCGCGGCGCATATCGCCTGCGGCAAACACTTTGTCGATAGATGTTTTGTAGGCATTCGTGCCTTCTGTTTCACCTTTCACGTTACCGCGTGGGTCGTAGTCCACACCGAGGTCATTGAGCATGCCTTCCTGAACAGGGTGTACGAAGCCCATGGCCAATAGCACCATATCGGCTTCGATTTCAAAGTCGCTGCCCTCGATTTCGCTCATTTGCCAGCAACCCTTGTCATCTTTGTTCCACTCGACGCGTACGCAGTGCAGTTTTTTCAGTTTGCCGTTTTCGCCGATGAATTCTTTGGTTGCCACACACCAGTCACGCGTGACACCTTCTTCCTGTGAGGAGGATGTGCGCATTTTGTTTGGCCATTCCGGCCAGGTCAGCAGCTTGTCTTCTTTCTCTGGCGGCTTCGGCATGATTTCAATCTGTACGACGGAAGCACAGCCCTGACGGATGGACGTGCCGATACAGTCAGAACCTGTGTCACCGCCGCCAATGACGACGATTTTTTTATCTGTTGCGGTAAGGGAAATGTCTTCCGCAATAGTATCGCCAGCGACGCGCCGGTTTTGTTGCGGGAGGAAGTCCATGGCGTAGTGCACGCCTTCGAATTCACGTCCCGGGACGGGTAAATCACGCGAAAGCTCGGAGCCACCTGTCAGTGCGATGGCATCAAATTCTTTAAGCAGATCCTGCGTGCTGATGTTGATGCCAATGTGTGCATTCGGTTTGAAGCTGACCCCTTCAGCTTCCATCTGTTGTATACGGCGGTCGATGTGACTTTTTTCCATTTTGAAGTCGGGGATTCCATAGCGCAGCAGCCCGCCGAAACGATCATTCTTTTCAAACAGTGTGACGTCATGACCCGTACGTGCCAATTGTTGGGCACAGGCCATTCCAGCAGGGCCGCCACCGACAACAGCAACTTTGCGGCCGGTTTTGTGTTCCGTGATTATCGGTTCGATCCAGCCGTTTTTCCAGCCCTTGTCGACGATGGCGCATTCGATGGTTTTAATGGTGACCGGGTCGTCATTCAGATTCAGTGTGCAGGATTCCTGACAAGGCGCGGGGCAGATGCGACCAGTGAATTCCGGAAAGTTGTTAGTGGAGTGCAGCACGGAAACGGCTTTTTGCCATTCGCCTTTGTACACCAGATCGTTCCAGTCGGGAATGATGTTATTGACCGGGCAGCCCTCGTGGCAAAAAGGAATGCCGCAGTCCATGCAACGCGCACCCTGTGTGCTGAGTTCCTGTTCATCGAGGGAAATAACAAATTCACCGAAGTGTTTGATACGTTCTTCAACAGGTTTGTAGCCACGCTCTTTGCGCGGATACTCCATGAATCCGGTTGGTTTACCCATAGCTCAGTTTAATCCTGATATTTTAACTTGCAGCAGCCAGCTCGTCGGCCTGCGTCTGTTTCATTTCTGCCAGTGCACGGCGGTAGTCAACCGGCATGACCTTGACGAACTTCGGTAACATAGTGTTCCAGTTATCGAGAATATTTTTGGCGACACTGCTGTTGGTGTATTGCAGGTGTTTTTCGATCAGGTGGCGCAGGCGTAGTGCATCGTAACGCGTCATGTCGGCGCTGATATCAACCTTGCCATGTGTTTCCAGGTCACCGCCCTGGTGATCCAGGGTTTCCAGCGCTTCGTCTTCTTCCGGGATTGGTTCAAGATCGACCATGGCCAGGTTGCAGCGTGATTCAAAATCACCCTTGTCATCCAGCACGTAGGCGATACCACCGCTCATGCCGGCGGCAAAGTTGCGTCCTGTTTCGCCCAGCACGGCGACAACACCACCGGTCATGTACTCGCAGCCGTGGTCGCCAACGCCTTCGACGACAACGGATGCGCCGGAGTTGCGCACAGCGAAGCGCTCGCCGCCGACGCCACGGAAATAGCATTCGCCGGAGATGGCACCGTACAACGTCGTGTTACCCACGATAATATTTTCTTCCGGCACAATCGGGCAGTTGGCAGGCGGATAGATGACCAGCCGTCCACCGGACAATCCTTTGCCGACATAGTCATTGCCTTCGCCTTCCAGCTCCAGCGTGATGCCGCGCATCACCCAGGCACCGAAGCTTTGTCCTGCTACGCCATTCAGTTTGATATGAATGGTATCGTCGGGCAGGCCTTCAAGACCGTAACGCTCAGCCACGCGGCCAGATAACATTGCACCAACGGTACGGTTTACATTACATACCGGGGTTTCGATTTTTACCGGTTCGCCACGTTCCAGTGCGGGTGCGGACTGTTCGATCAGTTTGTTATCAAGCGCTTTGTCGAGGCCGTGATCCTGTGTTTCACAGTTATATACGGCAGCATCCGGTACATCGGGTTTGTGCAGGATGCGCGAGTAATCCAGCCCTTGCGCTTTCCAGTGGTCGATGCACTTGCGCATGTCCAGCCTGTCAACGCGGCCGATCATCTCGTTCAGGGTGCGGAAGCCGAGCTTCGCCATCAGCTGACGAATTTCTTCTGCGACAAAGAAGAAATAGTTCACCACATGTTCTGGCTGACCGGTAAAGCGTTTGCGTAGTTCTTCATCCTGCGTGGCGACACCGACCGGGCAGGTGTTGAGGTGACACTTGCGCATCATGATGCAACCTTCCACGATCAACGGCGCGGTGGCGAAACCGAATTCGTCGGCACCGAGCAGCGCACCGATGACGACATCACGGCCGGTACGCATGCCACCATCAACCTGTACGGCGATACGACCGCGAAGCTTGTTCAACACCAGCGTCTGGTGTGTTTCAGCCAGACCCAGTTCCCACGGGCTGCCCGCATGACGAATTGACGTTAACGGCGAGGCCCCGGTACCACCATCGTAACCGGCGATGGTGACGTGGTCGGCGTGTGCCTTGGAAACTCCTGCGGCAACCGTGCCGACCCCGACTTCGGATACCAGCTTGACGCTGATGCGTGCTTTCGGGTTCACATTTTTCAAATCGTGAATCAGCTGCGCCAGATCTTCTATTGAGTAGATATCATGGTGCGGCGGTGGAGAAATCAGTCCGACACCCGGTGTGGAGTGACGGACTTTGGCGATCCAGCCACTGACTTTGTGGCCGGGCAACTGGCCGCCTTCGCCGGGCTTGGCGCCCTGCGCCATTTTGATTTGAATATCGTCAGCATTCACCAGGTATTCGGTGGTGACACCAAAGCGGCCAGACGCTACCTGCTTGATAGCGGAACGTTGTGAGTCGCCGTTTTCCAGAGGTTTGAAACGAGAGCGTTCTTCACCGCCTTCACCGGTGTTTGATTTACCACCGATACGGTTCATGGCAACAGCCAGCGTGGTGTGGGCTTCCCATGAAATTGAACCGAAGGACATGGCGCCGGTCGCGAAGCGCTTGACGATGTCTTTGGCCGGTTCCACTTCATCGATCGGAACCGGTTCTTGTTCAAATTTAAAATCGAACAGTCCGCGCAGTGTTTTCAGGTCTTCGCTTTGCTCGTCGATAAGCTTTGAGAATTCGGCGAAGGTCTTTGCATCGTTGGTGCGCGTGGCGTGTTGCAGCTTGGCAATGGTCGCCGGTGTCCACACGTGATCTTCACCGCGTATGCGGTAGGCATAGTCGCCACCGACATCCAGTGCGTCGCTGTAGATGGGGTTGTTGCCATAGGCATCGTTGTGCCAACGCACGGCTTCGGCGGCGATTTCATTAATCCCCACACCTTCGATCATGCTGGCGGTGCCGGTGAAATATTTTTCAATGAAGCTTTTCTTCAGGCCGATAGCATCGAAAATCTGTGCGCCGCAATAAGACTGGTAGGTTGAGATACCCATTTTGGAAAAGACTTTTAGCAAGCCCTTGCCGACGGCTTTGATGTAGCGCTTGTTGATTTCGGTTTCGTCGATATCATCCGGCAATTCATTTTTCATCGACGCCAGCGTTTCAAAGGCGAGGTAGGGGTTGATTGCTTCCGCACCATAACCGGCCAGCGTGGCAAACTGGTGAATCTCACGGGCCGCACCGGTTTCGAGAACCAGTCCTGACTCGGTGCGCAGACCTTTGCGCACCAGATGATGATGCACCGCTGAGGTGGCCAGCAGGGCCGGGATCGCAATGTGTTTGGCATCTACCATGCGGTCGGACAAAATCAGAATGTTGTAACCATCGCACACAGCTTGTTCGGCCTGCTGGCAAAGGGAATTCAGCGAGTCTTCCATGCCATCGGCACCGAGCTCTGCGGCGTAACAGATGTCGAGCGTTTTGGTTTTGAACGCGCCGTCAGTCGCCTTCTCAATATTGCGAATGCGTTGCAGGTCCTTGTTGGTGAGGATTGGCTGCGTGACTTCCAGACGCATGTGATCGCCACCGGTGTGGAGTCCCAGTAAATTGGGACGTGGACCAATGAGCGATACCAGCGACATCACCAGTTCTTCGCGGATCGGGTCGATCGGCGGGTTGGTGACCTGCGCAAAGTTCTGCTGAAAATAATTCGCCAGTGGCTTGGCCTTGTTTGACAACACCGCGACCGGGTTGTCGGCACCCATCGAGCCGATACCTTCCTGCCCGCTGGCGGCCATGGGTTTCATCAGGATTTTGAGATCTTCCTGAGTCACACCAAAGGCCTGTTGGCGGTTGAGCAGAGTGTCAGGATCGCCGCTTTCGCCAGCCACTTCGGCGGGTAGATTCTTGAGGTGAATCTGCGTCTTGCTCAGCCATTCCGGGTAGGGGTGGCTGGTTGCCAGCGACTGCTTGAGTTCGGCGTCATCGATAATACGACCTTCTTCCAGATCGATGAGGAACATCTTGCCGGGTTGCAGACGCCACTTCTTGACGATCTTTTCATCGGGGATGTGCAGTACGCCCATTTCCGAAGCCATCACCACCATGTCATCATCGGTGATGAGGTAACGCGCCGGGCGCAGGCCGTTACGATCCAGCGTGGCACCGATCTGACGTCCGTCAGTGAAGGCGACAGCAGCCGGGCCGTCCCACGGTTCCATCAACGCGGCGTGATATTCGTAGAATGCCTTGCGCTGATCGTCCATCAGCGGGTTACCGGCCCAGGCTTCCGGGATCAGCATCATCATGGCGTGTGCCATGGAGTAACCCCCGGCAACCAGCAGTTCGAGCGCATTGTCGAAACAGGCGGAGTCACTTTGTCCTTCCGGGATCAGTGGCCAGACTTTTTCCAGATCATCGCCAAACAGTTCAGAGGCCATGGAATGCCGACGCGCGCGCATCCAGTTGACGTTGCCGCGCATGGTGTTGATTTCGCCGTTGTGGGCAATCATGCGGAACGGGTGGGCCAGATCCCAGGACGGGAAAGTGTTGGTGGAGAAGCGCTGGTGTACCAGTGCCAGCGCGGAGACTACACGTTCATCGCGCAGGTCCTTGAAATAGGCATCAACCTGGTTGGCCAGTAGCATGCCTTTGTACAGCAGGGTGCGGCTGGAGAAAGAAGGGATGTAAAAGTTTTCCCGGCCTTCCCAGTCTGAGTCGCGCACGGTGTTTTCGACAACCTTGCGGGCGATGAACAGTTTGCGTTCAAAATCATCCTGCGTGGCGCAGCTTTTGCCACAGCGGATGAATACCTGACGAACCATGGGTTCGACATCTTTCACGCTTTGGCCGAGGTCGCTGTTATCGACCGGCACGTCGCGCCAGCCGAGAACTTCCAGCCCTTCTTCGCTGGCGGCGCGTTCAATCAGCGCTTCACATTCGGTGCGGGTAGTGGTCGGTTGAGGCAGAAATATCATGCCAACGGCATAGGCGCCGGGTGCAGGAAGTTTAAAGCCAAGTGCAACGCATTCTTCGCGCAGGAAGGTATCCGGGGTCTGGATGAGTATTCCGGCACCATCACCGGCCAGCGGGTCTGCGCCGACGGCGCCGCGGTGTGTCAGGTTTTCGAGAATCTGTAAACCCTGCCGGACAATGGCATGGTTTTGCTTGCCTTTGATATGAGCGATAAAGCCGACGCCACAGGCATCGTGCTCGTTGTTGCGGTCATACAAACCTTGCTGTTCCGGAAAAGCCCCGTGACTCATGCCCAACCTCTGGTTAACTATCTAATAGTTCAGGTGTTTGTGTGCTTGCGCGCACAAAACCACCCGCCCCCGACTGTGGGGGGTGGCGAAACCCGAACGTGAAAATTTGGGCCGGAAAGAATAATGTAGATAAGCGCCTGACGCCAGCGTTTTTAAGGGTTAAACCTTGTTATTTCTACGGAATGCCGGGGTGGGCAGACCGGGCCGGAATCACGGTACCTCGTTAATGCTGTCCTGTACGGATTTCAGGCTACGTGACCAGGGCTTACCCTTCTGTACTTTGGCCGGCAGGGTGCTGCGCGCTGCCAATGCGGTGGTCTTGTCGGGATAGATGCCGTACAGCAACACATACCAGTCGGCATCACGGTAGCGGCCGCGGTAGTAGGCAGTTTTGGCGGGGTCGAGGGCATGGCGCTTTACGTAAGTCGCGATGGAGGATTGTTCGCGTGAGCCAAGCAGTTGCAGGGTGAAGTCGGTGGGTTGTTGCTTTATCAACCAGTCTTCGCGGTGTGGCAATCCGGGCGTGGCGGTATTTACCGTAACCTCCGCAGTGGATCCAATACCCTGGATATCGTCATCCCGGCGCAGGCCGGAATCCAGCGGTTTCAGTGTCTCACCGGATTCCGGTTTACCCAGGGGCGACGGAAGTGCGTGCTTTTCGGCTGACGCTACCGTTTTTCCAGTTTCAGGGACTTGCTCAGGCTGGGGCGGAGGGATGCTCTCGGTTTGTGCCAGCTGTGTGTCAGTGGTCTGTATTTCCGGGTCTTCTGCGGCTACAGGTTCGTCCAGTTGTTCGGTCGAGCTATCCGCGTCTTTTACAGGTAGCGGCGTCGTGGGCAACTCAAGAGGCAGTTCGGCGATTG
>UOFN01000019.1_pt1 | contig 25343 bp, 28 predicted proteins | sample 1990111 | NCBI WGS metagenome assembly UOFN01 (sample SAMEA4728526, study PRJEB27164) | hydrothermal vent metagenome | biome: marine basaltic hydrothermal vent biome; feature: marine hydrothermal vent; material: mineral | place: Pacific Ocean | collected 2011-06-14/2011-07-23 | depth 1741 m | reverse complement strand
GTTATAGAGTTATTCTGGTTGAGCGTTAAAATGAATAAAAGCAAAAACAAAGTCAAAAGAAAAGAACATAAGAATCAAAAGGGTGAGTGCCCATAGTGGGTGATACGGCTATTGAGGCAGACACTAACAAGTAAATCCAGCGGACAGCCAAAAGCGTCGCGATTTTTGCATCCGCAAAAAGTCGCGCCTCTTTCGCCTGCCCCTGATTAAAGCGTTATGCAATAAAAGGATAATGGGAACCTAAACATGTTTCATTTGCTTATTTCTGGCTCTGGATGGCCTGAGGCCAGCGGGTCAATGTCAAATAGCAGGATCTATCTGAATTCCAATAAAGCGCCGGGCAACATGTTTTATACCGATGGAGTTCTTGATGTATCAAAGGTTAATCAGTATCCAGCCTTATTAGTTAAAGAACCGGACGGCACAGGTAATCAATTTGCAAAAGTGGCTCACATCACCAACATAATACCTGGTTACAAAGAGACCGTAATTCAATACACAATAGATAGCGGCATCGCTCCTGTTTCTAACGTAGATCTTGAAAAGTATCCAACTGAACTACGTTTAGGTGCATTTGGGCTAGCTCATACTTGTTGGGACTTATGTGAAGTTGACCTCTATAAGCTTTTGTTGCAAAACCAACAAAGAAAAACTGTTAGTTCAAAAGTGTTTTCGTTAGAGGCTACTTACGCACAAGATGAAAGCCTTGTTTCGATAATGATGCCGTTTAACGCAGAATTTGATCCCGTATACTCAACACTTCAAGAAGCAACGACTTCCATCGGGTTTTCTTGTGTGAGGGCTGATGACATCTGGGAGCACCATACAATAATCCAAGATATTGTGAATATCATTGCTAGAGCCAAAGTTGTAATCTGTGATTGTTCAGGCAAAAACCCTAACGTTTTTTATGAGGCCGGCATCGCACATGCAATCGGTAAAGAAGTTATTCTGATAACGCAGTCTGAACAAGATGTGCCTTTTGATCTTCGCCATCTGCGCTATATTCATTATCTTTCAAATAATGAAGGACTCAGAGAGTTATCGGTGTCGTTACAGGCAAAGTTACGCTCAATTAGAGGCTGGTAAAATAATGCATAACAAACTCATCCGGCGGGACCTTCAGAAGGTTCACGATTTTTGCAAAAAAACGCAAAAATCGCGCCCCTTCTGAAAGCCCCTGATGAGGGCGTTATGTTTTAAAACGTTTCCGTCTAGCTCACTCAAAAAATTAAAGAATTAACGCTGGTAATGGTTAGTCTTTAATGGGATGCGAATTAAAATCTTTAGCTATTATAATTACAGAGCTCCCAGCAACCATCAAAAAACTTCTCTTTTTAAGCTCCTTTTTTAAACTAGTCATAAAAGCATCTTTTATTCTATCCCTTTCCGTTAAATCATAAAATTTATTCCAAGCTATTGTTACATAGTCATTACCTTGCTTACGGATCATGTCAGTGATTTTTTCTGAAATTGCTGCTGCTGATTTTGCCATGACGCCCTCTAATGTTTATTAAAAAATGTATGGTATAACTTATCCTGTCGTTAAATCAAGCATATAAATAATCAAGAAACTCTTACATATTATTACGATAACCGTATATCATTGATTTAAAGCAATTATTTATTTTATATCTAGATGTATATAAAGCAATATATTTATTATACGTAAAACAAATATAGAAGTATCCCTGTAAATAGTATGTGGTGTCTGATATGAATAAACATAACGAATAAGGATAGATCGTGCGCAGCCACGATCTTATCCCGTGGTTGGGCAAGCCCGTTAATAGCAGCAGGCTCTACTCTATAAGCAAATATATTATTTCAATCGTGGGCGAGTCGAGCGCGTGTGCAACGCGCGCTTTGTTTCAGACAAGCGGGAGCCTGGCCCCTGGGAAGGCAAGTTCAACGTGATGATATTTTCCATGAATCGATCCGATTCTCCTCTATTGGTGAGTGGATGATTGTTTCGCAACAAATCCCTTAACCCGATGACCAGGCCGGCCTGACAAACCCCAGGATTAGCATCGGCGATTGGCAGCGAGGGCATTTAAACACCGGTCGTGGCCGTGGCGTACGCGCTTCAATCACGACCCGCAGCACAAGCTGAACCAACGACAACCGTCTTTTGGCGTTACCGTGCAAGAAGCCGTAATCCCTGACCCGGCGAAAGCCCCTGGGCAGAACGTGCTGCAAGACCAGCCATAAGAAGTCTTCTCCTTTAAGCGTGCGGGTACGCGTTGCACCGGTTTTGCTTTCGGTATACCGGAACGTCACCTTGCCGTCTCGATGGGCCAGGATATTGTTTTCACTGATCACGCCGCGGTACAGGTAGCGAGACAGATAGTCCAAAGCCTTCGCTCCTGTTCCGACGTGTTTGCAATCAGCTATCCAGTGGCCAGGCAGATCATCGGGTATGCTCAGTTGTGCGCCTTTCATGGCGGCCAGAAAGCGCGCCCGGAACACTTTGGCCAAGGCCTGTTCATTGAACAGGTATTTTCCTTTTTTCTTTTTCCATTGCCGCCTGGCCTGATCGATACCCCCTCCGGGCACGATGACATGCACATGCGGATGGTGATCCAGGCGACGCGAGTGCGTATGCAGCACGGCGGTCATTCCCAGTTCCGCACCCAGCTTGTTTGGGTTAAGCCCAAAGTCCTTCAAGGTGCTGATGCCGATAGCGAACAAGAGCTGATATATCACGGTTTGATGGCACCAGGCGACGGATCGGAGTTGACGCGGCAAGGTGAAGGTCACCATAAAGTACTCGACCGGCAGCAGCTTGAGCCGTTGCCGGTCGAGCCACAGGCTGGCTTCATGGTTCTGGCACCTGGGACAACTGCGGTGACCGCACGACTGCGGCTGCCAATGCGTCCGGGCGCACTCGGTACAGCGTAACCGGATCTGACCGGACGCGGGCGTCCGGCAGCGCAGCATCGCCCCGATGGCCCTCAGATGTCCTGGCAAGAGCCGGTTGACGTAGCGCGTTTTCAGGGCGGGCAGATAATCGCGGATGAGGGAGGCCAGTTCCATGATCACCGCCTCCGAAGCTCAACGTGCAGGCGGTTGACCAGCCGATTGATAGTGGTCACCGCGTCCTGTTCGGTAACCTGGGTGAGATGTGCATAGCGTGCTGTTGTGGTGGGACTGGCGTGGCCGAGCAGCCCCTGAATATGGCGTAAGCTCAGGCCCTGTTCGAGCAGATGAGTAGCGAAGCTGTGCCTCAGGGAATGGATCGAGACTTTTTTTTAATCCCACACGTCGCCACGACGGCCTTCATGGCGGCTTGGGCACCACCGCGATCCATGGATGTCGTCGCTGTCGCGATGCGCTCGGGTAAACCGACCGGGCTGGGAAACAGCAGTCGGGGGTTACGGTGCTTGCACCACAACGTACGCAGTGCCCGGTAAGTGAGATCCGGCAGTGGCACCAGACGATCCTTATGGCCCTTACCACGCCGGATATGGACCTGTTTACGCTGACGGTCAATATCGCCGACTTCCAGTGCCAACGTCTCCCCCAGGCGCAAGCCCATCGAATACGTGGCCAACAGAAATACCCGGTAGCGCAGCTGGTGTGTCGCCCCGATCAGTTGCTCTACCTCAGTCAGGGTGAGAATATCCGGCAGTGATTGAATCTTGGGTGCTTTGACAATATCCAGCCATGACCAGTCGCGTTTCAGAACATGTTTCCAGAAGAACTGCAGGCCGTTACGATCAACTTTGACGGTCTGCGTGCTACGGCCCCTGTTGGTGACGTTATGTGTAAAACCACTCTGGAAAGGAACGCAACATGACGCATAAAGACATTCATTTTTATTGCCTGCTACTTTAAATATTGAGGAATAAATAAAAATTTACGCTAACCTATTTTTCAAATGTCTGGTAACACCATTGACCAACTCTCCTTGAAACTGCAAAACTTGCCCAGCAAATTACGGATAACAATGCGCTTTCATCTTCGTAAAAGTTTTTAAATTCACCGATAATTAATTCGTTTACTTTATAAGGTTCTATTGCAGTTAACAGCGCAAGTTTTAATATAATGGTATTTTCTGGATTTAAGCCTTTAAGTAGATCAATCATCCAACCTGAGTTAATACCATGGCTCTGTCCATCCCACTGAGCTATGAAATCATTAAAAATAGTTCTTACTTGAGCTGGAACTATTGATTTTTCCTGTGTATCTATCACGGATGCCATTTGCGAAAAGCTTTGACTAATTGTTTCCGAACCTAATGCCCAGCTCATATCATCTGGTAACTCTGAATTAGGCAATAGTGTTAATGCATTTCCCGGTTTTTTCGTTCGGCTCGCTGAAAATGAAAAAAACCACCCAGCCATGCGCTTTAATGGTTTTTTAACTGTATTAGACTTAACAGGTAGTAATTGATCAGGTAAAAAAATATGAACTATACGATTTAGGTAATGATAAAAAACTGCCATACCTATATATTCACTAGCGGATATTTTTGAGAATGGTGGATTCAAAATAATATCTGAAGTCGGTAACTTGGTAGAACGCGCCCAATTAATAAGTGAAGATAAGTGCTCATCATCGATCTGATCATAGTCTCCACTACTGATAAGGTTTGAGACCTCAAACTTGCCAACTGCATTTAATAACATTGTGTGTGCGTCAACACAATATGGACATTGGTTAGATGCCGATACACAAGCAGCGACAATTTCCTTCTCTGCTCTCGGTACTTGCCCTACTAGCTCGGTTTCTCTGCACGCTGCCCAAACTCCTGCCAGAATCTCGGGTGAGACTGAATGTAATGAAAATGGATCAACTACCATGCCGAATTCTTTTCTGATTTGTTTGTAAACTCGCACCACTGTTGGGTGGTGTCGATTAACCTTGGTATTCAAATATTTAACATTATTTATCATCACTTTAACCCTTGTACTGTATCGATCGGTACAGTATATCTGAAACTATCCATCCGCTGTCAAGTGTTTTATACTAATCGGTACAGTATTATCACTTTGGAGCTAGAAGCCGTGCCAAGAGTAAAAGAATTTGATGAAACGCGTGCTTTGGAAGCTGCTATGCATGTGTTTTGGGATAGGGGATATGAAGGTACATCTCTGCAAGATTTGGAAAAAGCTACGGGATTGGCTCGTACTAGCATTTATAATGCGTATGGCAATAAACGGCAGCTATTTGAAAAAACAATTGCTCTGTATCAGAAAAATGTATATGGAGGCTTGCTCGAAGAAATCCAGCAGGCCACATCAATCAAAGAAGGCTTACGTAATTTATTGCTCGCCGTTATTGATCTCCATTTCAGTAAGAAAACCCCAGGGGGTTGTATGATAGCATTGTCATTATTGGAAAAAACACAACATAACAAATCGACGAGAAAATTATTAGATCAAACGATAGAATTCGTAACGAAGTCTATCGAATCGCATATAAAGCAAGCTCAAGAAATAGGTGATATCAACAAAGACAAAGATACACAGGCGATAGCTTCTATGGTTGTAACGGCAATGGCGGGTATTATGGTACAGGCAAAAGCGGGGGTTAAAAAAAAGCGCTTGGTTAAGATTGCTGATACATTGGTTGAAATGTTGGAAAGTTAATATATTTTAAAAGCACTCGTCATGATCATGTAATATGAAAATACACATAACGAATAAGGTTGGATCGTGAGAGCGAAGCGAGCCACGAGCTGAACCGTTTGTTGGACGAGCCCGTTGTTTTCGAAGTGTTGGCAGTGCGGCAGACCTTCATAGCGGCCAGTGCCTTAAGCGTGACGATGTCCGGCAACCGCGGATGGCACATGCATAGGCATCGATGGTTTTTGGTTGTAGACCTTTCAGTTTAAGGTGTTGCAGGTTGGTCTGGTAATCTCGCTTGAATATTGAATCGTTTGATGGTGTCATAGTCATGTAACCTCTTGTTCGTGGAAGAGCGCCCCTCCGAGTGAGGGGTGAGGTTACATTGTAGAACTTACCCAGGGTGATGCTTGTTTCTCCGCGTAGCGGCTCCGTCCAACCATAGCGCCAACTCGGACTGGCTAACCCGCCGCTCCTCGTTTCTCATCGCTCTGGGTCAGCCAGCCAGTTTCGCAAGCCGTTATGTTTAAAAAAGGAAACATATGAAAAGTATACTATTAATATTGTTAGCAGCCGTAGTTTTATATTTTGGTCTCACGAGCAATACAAATAAAGTTATAAAATTTAATAACGAAGAATATAAAATCACTCGAACTGAAGGAACAGATGGCTATTATAAGTACCACTATACAAAATCAGGCCGAGATACAAGTACAACCGATTTTATAGAAATACTTAAATTTGATAAGCCAGAATTTGAATCTGATAAGGAAAAGGGAGTTGCTGGCTTTATTAAAAAAGCATACAAAACAAAATATGTTTCTGGTGTCAGTGGTCAATTTGGTGTATTTGGCCCAAATAACAACAAATATGCGTATACGATAAGATCAGAAACCGCTGAGTCATATTTGTTTGTTAACTATGTTTTACAATCTGAATCATTTAGCTCTAGTGAAGCAAAAGACATGGCAGTGACATATATTACTAATTTACAAAGTCTGGCATCCGAATTAGAAAGCCAATAAACATAACAAGTAAATTAACGCTGACCATTTTTTCTTACGGCCAAAAAGCGGCGGTACGTCTTGTGCTGCGGGAAGATCATGAGGATTTGAATGCCTTTTCAGAAAGAGCGAAAGAGGCAACATTGAGCTACGAGGAGCTATTAGAAGACTTGAAATCACATGGGAAAATATAGTCTTTCCTTTAAAAAGTCTGTTGCAAAAGATTTTCGAAGTATTCCAAAAAGACCCAAGAGCGGAGGGCTGTATTAAGCTTTCCGGGTTGTTTATAAGCGACGAAACGATTGAAGGTGTTCTTTCAGCACTTCAGATCAAAAGGAGGAGTGGTGCAAGTAACGATCAGACCTGCGCAGGATAGCGACATCCCGTTTCTTGGTTGGGTGATGTTCACCTCTGCACGTTCCCATCTTGCGGCTTGTCCCTGGAGTGTGATCTTTCGTGAATCTGAAACGCGGACGCGGATACTGCTGGAGTTGATGTCTCAAGCACCGGCCTTGCAGTGGTCTCATGTTTCGAAGTTCTGGATTGCCGAGGCAGATGGAACGCCTGCCGCCGCTATGTGCGGGTTTGCGCCGGCAGCTGAGGGACTCCCGGCTCCGGCTGATTCGGAGCTCCGTATTGCGGAAAGAGCGTTTGGCTATTCCGGGGAACGTCTTGTTGAGGTGAGTGAGCGCATTACGATTGCGGCGTCCGGCATGCCGGATGATTTACCCGATGTCTGGGCTATCGAAAACGTGGCCGCGTTGCCGGAATATCGTGGCAAGGGTTTGGCTGATCGTCTGTTCGAGCACGTTCTTGATGTCGGCAGGGGGGAAGGGTTCAGGCGTGCTCAAATTCTGTGCCTGATCGGCAATGAGCCGGGCCAGCGAGCATTTGAACGTAACGGGTTCAGGGTGCTGACGCAGAAGACAAATCCGGAGTTCGAAGCGTTGTTCGGAACCCCGGGTGCCAGGTTGCTTGCTCAGGATTTGTAATTGGTGGAGCGGAGGAGGATCGAACTCCCGACCTTCGCATTGCGAACGCGACACTCTCCCAGCTGAGCTACCGCCCCGGTAACGGTTGCCTATATTACTCGATCAACGCGTATTTACAATCAGCCGGGGTTGTGCCGCCGGCGTTTTCGCTGTTGCTCTGCGAGAAAATGCTCAATCACACGTTCCTGATTTCTATCCAGGCTGACAAAGCGGCCGCCGATTCTGAGTGAATGCTGTATTTCATCGACACGCGCAAAACGTATTTCGATGTTGGCCTTGAAGGAAGGCGAATGGGGCAGGGCAATTGATACCCCGCTAAGGACCTGACCCCGGCTGGGAACGTCTTCGGTATGGATGAGTGCGCCGACGCCGCCAGCCGACAGGTCAAAGGCTTCTCCCGATGCGCGGTGGCCTTCCAGACTCGGTACACAAACAGGGATCAGCAGTCCTGCGTTCAGGCGCAGGCGGAAATGCTCGCGTCGCTGTACCCGGATCAAGCGGTTAGGAATACAGATTTTGTACAGGGCAATACCCTTGTCCATGCTGGCTTTCTGTAGATGGCAGGGTAAGCGAATTTCCATGCCATGTAGCCTGCAATGGATGAGTGCCTTGCGTTGTTTGACGAAAGCGTTGTGGGTTGTTTTCACATTGAGTTCATCAAGGTAGTAGCATCCCTGATCTTCTTTGACGCCGAGAATTGCGCTGGTGGCTGTGTCCTTGCAGCCGGGCACGTCAACACTGAGCAATTCATGCTCTGTTTTGAGTTGGTGGAGGGTGGCAATTATTACGCTGCGGTTGGTGACGTTTTCTTCACCGCCGTCGTGTGTTTGTCCCTGAAGTGCGCGTTTCAGTGTAGCGAACATGTTCCCCATATGACGCGTGGTGTGCAGGCGTCGATTCCCCAGATATCCTTAATCGGCCCGGGGTGACGGGCCTTGAGTCTTGTTTCAGACCTTACCGAGCTCGCGCTGGCCAAGGTTTGCACGGGCTTCGCCGTCCTGGGCGTAAACCGCAGGTGCACCGGTCTGTCCGCGCAAGATACCCAGCGCCTGCTCGACGTGCTGGCGTCCGGATTCCAGAATACCGCCGTTGGTTAAATTGCCAGCCTGACAGGATTCGGTGTTTTCGAGAATTTGCGCCCACAAGTGTAAAAGCTGTTTGGCGCAAGGGAGGGATTTAAAACAGCGTTGTACGCTGTCGCGGGTATTTTCAAAACCCAGTGATTCAACCAGTGAGGCGCGTCGGGATTCGAGTTGTTCGAGCTGTTTGCTGCAATCGAACTTTTCGCGGGTGGTGGTTTCCAGCGCTTCCATGTTGCGTTCAATCAATGCTGTCCGCTCGGACTTGAGGCAATCAAGTAGTTGCCGGGTACACTCCACTTCCTGTGTCAACGTGGTTTCCAGCGGATGCCGATTCCCTTCGTTGTGCATAATGTCTACCTCATATCGGTGAGTGCCTGTTCAAGGCTCATCATCTTTTCTGCAATGCGTTCCGGGTTGATCGGGAAGGTGTTGCTTTCCACTGCGGCGCGAACGGTTTCTACGCGCTGTGAATCAACCACCGGTAGGCTGGCTATTTGAGCTTCAAGTGCCTGTAGCGTTCGGGCTTCACCCGTCAGGTTGACGCTGTCGGCAGTTGAACGGGTGGTGCTGGTGTCAGCCGGCTTCCCAGCAGATTTGCTACGGTCCTGGTTTTCAACCGCTGAGCCTTGGCTGCTGCCAGCGCTAACCAGCGTTGCGACCCGGTTGCTATCTATCTCCATTTCTACGTCCTCACGTGCTATTTCACAATTGTCACGAATCCAATATCGCCCGTTACTTCAATAACTTTAGGCGCTTTTTTTGGACTTGTCACTAAAGCGTCACTTTTACGACGCCCTGTGAAATCACGATGCCATCGACGATTCTGCGTGAACCGGCAGCCTCGATACGGACAAAGTCTCCGGATTTGCCGTCACTTAGCACTTTACCGGTGCTGCGTATTTTCAGGTTACCGGTTTCAGCGATAAGAATGACACGTTCGCCACGACGAACCAGTTTGGGTGCCTGGACCATCTGCGGTGTGAGAATGGCCGAAGCGGAGATGCTGCGTTTGACGACCATGCCCGCGACGACATCGCTGTTTGTATAGTAACCGTAGGGCAGGTTGGCCAGGTTGTGTTCGACATCTATCAGATCAGAAGCCTGCACAATATCGCCGCGAATCATCGGCTGGCGTGATACCAGTACCGGGCCAAACGTGTCGATGCGTGCCGTGATATAGATAGTCCAGCCGCCCTGGTCGGGACAACGTACGCCGACTGTGGTGTTGCCGAGTGGACGGCTACCGGGTGGTGTAAAACTGTCCAGTGGGGTCTGGCAAGCTTTGAGGCGAAGTCGCGGGTCGAGTGCTCCAAGGCGAACTTTGGTACGCCCTTCGTGCCGGCTACCTGCGGTGGCTTGTAAATAACTTTCTGCGGAGGTACGGATGGCGGCACGGTCTTGCCACCCGGCAGTCGATTGCCCGGCCTGTGTCACTTGGCTGTGCAGGCCGAAAATGCTCAATAGCATGAAAAATTTAAAGAAATCTGAAGGGTTCATATCGTTTCTCCCGTGCCTTGTTCGGCGTTAGAGGAGGAAATTGCAATTCGTGTGCCATGCCAGTTGTCAGTCAAGATTCGTCGTTCAGCGCCGATAGCCCGAACGAGAAATTACCACTGTACACAAGGGAGTGAGCGCCATGAGCGGTGTTTTAGCCAATGTTGATCTGCGTACCCAGCTGGCTGGGCATAACCGTCTGGAGTTGTTGTTGTTCCGTCTCCACGGCAAGCAGTTGTTTGGAATCAACGTATTCAAGGTACAGGAAGTTATACAGTGTCCCCCTTTGACGAGTATCCCGGATTCACACCCGGTGGTACGCGGTATCGCTAACATGCGTGGCCGCACTATTACGGTGATGGATCTCGATCGGGCGATCGGTGGCCCGGGTGTGGAAGACCCTTCCGAGAAATTTGTGGTGGTTGCTGAATACAATCAGTATGTGCAGGGTTTTCTTGTGGGCGGCGTGGATCGGATTGTGAACATGAACTGGTCTGAAATTTTACCGCCGCCGCGTGGTATCGGTAACGATAATTACCTGACGGCTGTGACCAAGGTGGAAGGTGAGCTGGTCGAGATTATTGATGTCGAGAAAGTGCTGGCAGAAGTTATCGGTTGGAACGAAGAAGTTTCGAGTGAGTTCATTGATGAAGCGGCAGACAGTGACGATGAACGCAAACCAATGATTCTTGTTGCAGATGATTCCTCGGTTGCACGTAATCAGATTAAGCGTACGCTGGAAAAACTCGGCATCGAGTGTGTGCTGGCGTACGATGGCAAGCAGGCACTGGAACAGCTACAGAAATGGGCTGAAGACGATGTTGACTTGCCGCTGCACAAGCGTTTGTTCATGGTGATTTCCGATATCGAGATGCCGGAGATGGATGGCTACACCTTCACTACCGAGGTGCGTAAGGATCCGCGCCTTGAAAAATTGCATATTCTCTTGCACACCTCTCTGAGTGGTGTGTTTAATAACGCCATGGTAGAGAAGGTCGGTGCCAACGATTTTATCGCCAAGTTCCAGCCCGATGTGCTTGCCAAGTCGGTGCTTGGTCGATTGAAAGCCTGGCAGGAAGAAATGGATCGCTAGCAGACTATTGCCGCTAAGACGGAAAAGGAAGTCCACGTTTGCCACTGTCGAGTATCAAACCCACTGAGTACGAAGATTTTCGCCGCTTTCTGGAAGAGGCATGCGGAATTCTGCTCGGTGAAAACAAGCATTATCTGGTGCAGAGCCGTCTCGGAAAGCTGGCGCGGGAACAGGGGGGCGGTCTGGGTGATCTGGTCAGCAAGCTACGTAGTGAGCGTCAGGGCGGTGCCTTGCGAGAGCGCGTTATAGAAGCCATGACAACCAACGAGACCTTCTGGTTTCGTGACAAACACCCGTTTTCTATTCTGGAAAAAACTGTTCTGCCATCTTTGTCGGAACGTCGTGCGCGAAATGTGCGTGTCTGGTCTGCTGCCTGTTCGAGCGGACAGGAACCCTATTCAATCAGTATGGTGGCTCAGGAGTACCTGTCGAAAAATGTCGGGGCCTTTTCTGATGTGCAGATTGTTGCCACCGACATTTCCACGGCCATACTGGAAGAAGCAAAGGCTGCCTACTACGATCCCATGCAGCTCTCCCGTGGTTTGTCTTCCGAGATGAAGCAACGTTATTTCGAACGCGACACAGGGCACTGGGAAGAACGCTGGCAGGTGAGTAATGAAATCCGTAGACGGGTAAGGTTCTCGATTACCAATTTGCAGAGCAGCTACGCCTCACTGGGCAAGCTCGATATCATTTTTTGTCGTAATGTTCTGATCTATTTTTCCGGTGAATCAAAGAAAGATATTATTGCCCGCATGGCCGCTGCACTGAACCCGGAAGGCTATCTGTTTCTGGGTGCGTCCGAGTCGATTTCCCAGCATTCTGATGCCTTTGAGATGGTGCGCTGTTCCAACGGCGTGGTGTACCGCAAGAAGTAGCTTTGCTTTGCCGAACCTTGCCGCCTGCCGGTGAGTGATTGCCGCCGGCAATCGCATAAATTCCGTAATTCTTCCCCAAGTGTTTGATCCTGCGTGGTATAGCGTATTTGGCACAGCTGTTGCTGTAGTCACTGCAAACCAGTTTTATTTACGGGATGCAAGATGGCAATCAGTTTCGACAAAGCGTTAGGGGATATACCCGCAAACCTTACCTTGTACGGTAAGCGTTCCAGTTTGCTGGCATCCAATATCGCTAATGCGGATACACCCGGATACAAGGCACGGGACATAGATTTCCGCGCGGTGCTGTCGAACGCTGACGGCAAGCCGGTTGCACTGAAGACGACTCACGGTAATCACATTGCCGGGGCTGGTTCGAGTCGGAACAATCCTGAAATCATGTACCGCACGCCCATGCAACCTTCTCTGGACGGAAATACGGTTGACTCCCAACAGGAGAAAGCCCGGTTCACCGAGAATGCCGTTCGATACCAGTCTACGCTGACTTTCCTTAACGGGAAGTTCAAGGGGCTGAAACTAGCCATTAAGGGAGAATGATAGATGTCCCTGTTTAATATTTTCAATATTTCCGGGTCTGCCATGAGCGCCCAGTCGATACGCCTGAACGTAACGGCCAGTAACCTGGCCAATGCACAGAGTGTCGGCGGCGATGAGGCAAGTACCTACCGCTCCAGGAGTCCGGTTTTTTCCGCCATGATGAAATCGTTCGAAGGTGACAATCTTAGTTACGGCGTCGAAGTGAAGGGCGTTGTAAACAGCAATACACCATTGCAGACGCGCTACCAGCCGGAACATCCCATGGCTAACGAAGACGGCAATGTGTTTTTGCCCAACGTTAACGTGGTCGATGAAATGGCCAACATGATTTCTGCCTCGCGCTCGTACCAGAGCAATGTCGAGGTACTGAACACGTCCAAGCAGCTGATGATGGCAACACTGCGGCTTGGTCAGTAACTGAACAGACAGCATACAGGACAGTCCGATGATTGATATACAGAATGGAGCACAGGGTATTGAGTTCAGATCCGTGCAGGATTTGAACAAGGAGAGTTCCCGCAAGGAGCTGGGACAAGAACAGTTTCTGCAGCTGATGACGACCCAGCTACAAAACCAGGACCCGTTCAAGCCGATGGAGAGCGGTGACTTTCTTACCCAGATCGCCCAGTTCTCTACTGTGGAAGGGATTGGTGAACTTAATACCGGGTTTGAACAGCTCAGCAATTCGCTGGTTTCAAATCAGGCCTTGCAAGCGGCCAGTCTGATTGGCCGTTCCGTACTGGCACCGACGGGTGTTGCGGCACTTGAACAGGGTGGCAGTATTCGCGGCAATGTCGAGCTTCCGGCTGCCAGTGGCGAGGTGACAGTGAGCATCTTCGACCAGAGTGGCCAGTTGGTTCGTCGACTTGACCTCGGTTCACAGGCTGAAGGCGATGCGGAGTTCCAGTGGGATGGTCTGCGCGATGACGGACAGTTTGCACAAGCGGGAAATTATTTTGTCAGTGCCGAAGCCTCAATTGATGGTCGTAACGAAGCGATCAATACCTTGCTGGTTTCGGAAGTGAGAAGTGTAACTTTAAGCAATAGCGGTGGGCTGTTGCTGGATCTTGATGGTATCGGGGCGCTGGACTTCAAGGAAGTCCGGCAGATCCTGTAACCGATTGGCTTAAGGAGATATATTATGCCGTTTCGTATAGCACTTAGTGGTTTAAACGCAGCATCCTCAGAGTTGCGTGTTATTGGCAACAATGTGGCGAATGCCAGCACATCCGGTTTCAAGCAGTCACGCGCCGAGTTTTCAGATATTTTTGCGTCCTCAAACCTGGGCGTTGCTGCCAACGCCATCGGTACCGGTGTGCGCTTGTCCTCGGTGTCACAGCAGTTTACCCAGGGCAACATCGGTTTTACCAACAACAACCTGGATCTTGCGATCAGTGGTCAGGGGTTTCTGATCATGGATGACAACGGTGTGAGTAACTATACGCGTGCCGGTGCACTGGGTGTCGACCGTAACGGTTTCGTGGTTAACAACCAGCAGCAGCAACTGACAATATTCCAGGCAGATATCAGCGGGAACATCACCGGTGCCACCGGCCCCTTGCGGCTGGATCGTGCGGATATCGCGCCGGCACCGACTACGACAGTTGATGTCCAGGCGAATCTGGATGCATCTGCAACGCCGCCAACTACAGCATTCAGTCCGACGGATGCGAGTTCCTACAACAACTCGACATCACTGACTATTTTCGACAGTCTGGGTTCACCACATCTCAGTACCATGTATTTCCGCAAGACAGCTGACAATACCTGGGATGCCTTTCAGTACGTGGACGGGACGCAGGTGAATACCGGTGCCCCGGCGGGTGAAACGATTACCTTTGATACAACAGGTGCAATTACCAGCGGTAGCCCCACCAGCATGACCTTTACACCTTCCGGTGGCGCTTCGGCAATGACTGTGGGTATAGATTACGGGAGTACTTCCCAGTTCGGTAGCCCGTTCAGCGTTAACGCACTGGTGCAGGATGGTTTCGCAACCGGCAGGTTGAGCGGAGTTGATATCAGTACTACCGGGGTTATCACTTCCCGCTTCACCAATGGTCAGTCGCGTACGCTGGGGCAAATCGCTATCGCCACTTTCAATAACGCGCAGGGACTGCGTCAGTTAGGTGATACCAGCTGGGCAGAGTCATTTGATTCCGGTGCGCCGTTGATCGGTGCTCCCGGCTCAGGTTCGGCGGGATTGATTGAGTCCGGTGCACTGGAAGGCTCCAATGTGGATCTTACCGAAGAGCTGGTTAACATGATTACTTCGCAGCGTAATTTCCAGGCAAATGCCCAGGTGATTACCACGGCGGATACGATCACCCAGACCATCATTAACATTCGTTAGTAGCAGGCAGGAGTAGATTATGGATCGGGCCGTCTTTGTTGCCGCCAGCGTTGGCAAGCAGTTGCTTCGCTCACAGGTGGTTAACAGTAACAATCTGGCGAATGCCAATACGATTGGTTTTCAGGCTGACCTTGCAGGTTTCAGAACCATGATGGTCGATGGCCCCGGTTTCGCCAGTCGCTCCTTTGCTTTCGCCGAAAGCCTTGGCGTGAGTGGTGCCAAGGGTACGATTCAGCCGACCGGACGGTCTCTTGATCTGGCCGTGAACGGGGATGGCTGGATTGCAGTGCAGGCACCGGATGGAAGCGAAGGATATACGCGTGCCGGTAGTCTGAAGATCAATCTCAATGGCCAGCTGACGACGGCAGGCGGTCTGCCGGTGCTGGGCAGTGGCGGGCCGATTGTGATCCCCGAATACGAGACACTGGAAATTGCCGGTGACGGCACCGTGAGTGTAAAGCCGATTGGTCAGCAACCGTCCACGGTAGCTGAGGTATCACGCATTAAAGTCGTTTCTCCACCGCACGCTGATCTGGAAAAAGGCGACGATGGATTGTTGCACATGCGTGACGGCTCGGAGGCTGAGCCGAGTACGACTGTCTCGCTCATCAGCGGGTCACTCGAGAACAGTAATGTGAATGGCGTGGAAATGATGACGAACATGATCAGCCTGGCCCGTCAGTATGAAATGAGCATAAAGATTATGTCGACGGTCAAGGAAATGGATGAAAAGGCTACCAGTTTGATGAACCTGGGCTAGCGTGAAAACGGATTAACGAGGTAACAGCATGAACAAGGCATTGTGGGTCGCAAAGACCGGACTGGAAGCACAGCAAACGCGCATGAGCGTAATTGCCAATAACCTGGCCAACGTGAATACCAACGGTTTTAAACGTGACCGTGCAGTATTCGAAGATCTGTTGTACCAGAACGTTCGCCAGGTTGGCGCGCTGTCATCCCAGAACACCAGGCTGCCAACCGGCCTGCAACTCGGTACCGGTGTTCGCACTGTGGCGACTGAAAAAATTCAGACGTTGGGTAACATTGTGCAAACCGGCAACAGCCTTGATGTATCGATTCAGGGGCGAGGGTTTTTCCAGATTTTGCAGCCTGACGGTAATGTCGCCTATAGCCGTGACGGTTCTTTCAAGATGGATGAGACGGGACAACTGGTTACAGCCAATGGCATGGTTATGCAACCCGCGATCACGATTCCAAACAATGCTACCAGCATCACTATCGGTTCAGATGGTGTGGTGTCTGCATTGACCCCTGGCAGCGGTACGCCGACACAGCTCGGTAGTGTTCAATTGGCGGACTTCATAAACCCAACCGGTCTTCAGGCTGTTGGTCAGAACCTGTTTCTTGAAACAGCAGCCAGTGGCTCTCCAACCACGGGCACGCCGGGTCTGAATGGCATTGGATCGGTCATACAGGGCGCGCTGGAAACGTCCAACGTTAATGTGGTGGAAGAGCTGGTCAACATGATTGAAACGCAGCGTGCCTACGAGATGAATTCCAAGGCGATTCAGACTACCGACAGCATGCTGCAATATGTAACGAATAACCTTTGATGAGTATGACGGACGGTTCGCAAACATGATCAAACTAGTGGGAAACCTGATGAAAAAGCTACTGGCGCCTGCCGCTCTGTTAACGCTGGGCGCTTGTGCGAGCACACCACCACCGCGTGCGCATGACAGCTACCGTCCGACTTTGCCCCGCGCTTATATCAGTGAGGAAAGCTCGAATGGTTCCATTTATCAATCAGCGCGCGATGTGCGTTTGTTCGAGGATGCGAAGGCGCGTCACGTAGGGGACATCATTACCGTTGTGTTGCAGGAGAGTACATCGGCGTCCAAGTCTGCCAAGACATCGACTGACAAGACGCAGGAAACGGAAATTGGCAGCCCGATAGTTTTTGGTGCCTCACCGACCTTTAATGTCCCGGGCATCATCCCATTGAGCAGCAACCGGAATAATACGCTGGCGGCGGAGCTTAGTTCTTCGAATGCGTTTGAAGGCGAAGGGGATTCCAGTCAGAGCAACAGTCTGACCGGTAATATTACGGTCACCATTGCAGATGTACTGCCCAACGGAAACCTGGTTATCCGCGGCGAAAAGTGGTTAACCCTGAACAAGGGTGAAGAGTTTATCCAGATCTCCGGCATTGTTCGTCCACAGGATGTCAGTACTCAGAATACCGTGTTATCGACACAGATTGCCGATGCACGTATTACCTATAGTGGCAAGGGCTTCCTTGCTGATGCAAATGAAATGGGCTGGATGGCAAAGTTCTTTAACAGTGCTGTCTGGCCTTTCTGACAGGTAGAATAAATGAATATCCACAGAATAATTTTTGCTTTCGTTCTTGCGCTTCTGACCGGTAGCGCTGTTGCTGAACGCATCAAGGATCTTACTCATATCGCCGGTGTGCGTGATAACCCTCTGGTGGGTTATGGCCTGGTAGTTGGGCTTGTCGGTACCGGTGACCAGACCAGTCAGACACCTTTTACCGTACAGAGTTTGAAAAATATGTTGCAGCAGTTTGGTATTACGCTGCCGCCGGGAACCACCCCGCAGTTGAAGAATGTTGCTGCAGTTTCTGTTCATGCCAAGCTGCCGGCTTTTGCCAAAGTCGGACAGACTATCGACATTACCGTGTCTTCAATCGGTAATGCCAAAAGTCTGCGCGGCGGCACTTTGCTGATGATGCCTCTGAAAGGTGCAGACGGACGCATCTATGCCATCGCCCAGGGCGATTTGCTGGTCAGCGGCCTTAATGCTTCAGGCAGTGACGGCTCCAGTGTCACGGTGAATATCCCCAATGTGGGTAGCGTACCCAACGGTGCGACAGTAGAGCGTGTTGTACAGAATCCTTTTCTGCAAGGTGATGTGATTACCTTTAATCTTAATCGATCCGATTTCACCACCGCCAACCGGCTGGCGAGAGCCATTAACGAGACGGTAGGTTCCGGCATTGCGCAGCCGATCGATGCAGTTTCCATTCAGGTTAACGCGCCCCGGAACCCTGCGCAGCGTGTCGCATTTGCCTCGATGGTTGAAAATATTTTCGTCAATCCCGGTGAGTCTGCAGCACGTGTGATTATTAATTCGCGTACGGGCACGGTAGTCATCGGTGACAGGGTGCGCATCTTGCCTGCGGCGGTGTCTCACGGGTCTCTCGTTGTGACCATTTCGGAGACAACCCAGGTCAGCCAGCCCGGTGCCTTGTCAGGCGGTACGACTGCAGTAACAACTGACAGTGATGTCGATGTTACACAGGAAGGCGACCGCATGTTCCTGATCGACTCGGGTGTCAGTTTGCAAAATATTGTGGATGCGGTGAATCGTGTCGGAGCAACACCTGCCGATCTTGTTTCCATTCTTCAGGCCCTCAAGGGCGTCGGTGCATTACGCGCCGAACTGATTGTGATCTAGCCGGAGCAGAGACGTGACTCAGGGTGTCCTTCAGACCGATGTCTACACTGACTTTCAGGGCCTTAATGCGCTGCGCGGTCGTGTGCGAACAGAAGGGAAGAGTGAGCAAGGCCAGAGCGAAGAAACCCTGCGTGAAGTCGCCGGGCAGTTCGAAGCACTGTTTTTACAGATGATGCTGAAAAGCATGCGTGAAGCCAATCTGGGCGAAGGCATGTTTGATAGCGAGCACACCAAAACCTACCAGGGCATGTTTGACCAGCAGATCTCTCTGGAGATGAGCCGGGGCAGAGGTATAGGTCTGGCTGAGATTATGATTCAGCAATTGCGCCGCCAGCAGGGCGGCGGTGACAGTGAGTTGAAAGCCGAAATTAAACCGGAAGCATCACTGTCTATGCCATCGCGGCAATCGTTTCCCGCCGTGAACCAGGTGCAACCCGGTGTGCCGACAGAAAAAATTCTGTCTACCGGGACGAAAGTGAGCGACTGGGCACCGGAATCACCACAAGAATTTGTTCGCGACCTATGGCCACACGCGCAACGTGCTGCCGAAAAACTGGGCGCGAAACCGGAATTGTTAGTTGCCCAGGCGGCACTGGAAACCGGCTGGGGACAACGCATGATTCGTGGTACAGACGGTACCAACAGTTTTAATCTTTTCGGCATCAAGGCGGGTACAGATTGGCAGGGTGCGCGGGCGACGACCGAGACCATCGAGTTCAGGGACGGTTTAATGCGCAAGGAACGCGCTCAATTCCGTGCCTATGCATCGCCGGAGGAAAGTTTCTCCGACTATGTTGATTTTCTGAACCGTAATCCGCGCTACAGCGAAGCACTACGTCAGACTGACGATGCGCCGGCATTCACCCGCGCACTGGCCGATGCGGGTTATGCCACTGATCCGGATTATGCCGGAAAAATCAATCGCATCATGGATAGCGCTTACTTGCAGGAGACAGCGTCATGGCAGTAGGACTGCTCGGTACAGCCACCTCTGGTTTGCAGGCTTTTCAGCGTGCTATTGCCGTTACCGGTAATAATATCAGTAACGTCAATACGGAAGGCTACAGCCGCCAGCGAGTTGAACTGGGTACGCGCCCGCCAAGTTTTACCGGCCAGGGTTTCATGGGCAACGGTGTGCAGATTGAGAACATCACCCGTATGTTCGACCAGTTTACGATTGACCGTCTGCGCGAAACCACCAGCACCAGCGCCCAGTACAATACCCTGTTCGAGTTTTCCAGCCGGGTCTCCAACTTGCTTGGAGACACCGATGCCGGTTTGAGTGCAGGGTTGGAAGACTTTTTCAGTTCGATACAGGATCTTGCCGATAATCCGTCTTCGATTCCGGTGCGCCAGCTGGTGTTGTCCGGTGCCGAATCCCTGGTCGGACGCATCCAGGATCTCAGTCAGCAACTGGACTCAATGCGCAGCGAAATTAACTCGGGTCTCAGTACGCTGGTCAATGAAATAAACAGCCTTAGCAATTCTATTGCTGATGCAAACCGCAGTATCCTGGATGCCACGGCGCAGGGTGGAGGCCAGATACCAAATGATCTGCTGGACAAGCGTGATGTGCTGATCGGGCAATTATCAGAGCTGGTTTCAGTGCGCACCTTTGAGCAGAGCGATGGTTCGGTTAATGTGTTTGTTGGTAGTGGACAGTCGCTGGTGACAGGCTTGCTTTCGTCATCTCTGGCGATTACGCCAAATGGTTTTGATGTGCGTCGCCCGGAAATTTCAATCGTAAATTCTTCTGTAACGGCAGAAATTACCGACAATCTGACGGGTGGCAGACTGGGTGCCTTACTCGATTTCCGCAATCAGACCTTGAACCTGGCAGACAACGCGCTGGGGCGTATTGCGGTGACCTTCTCCACCGAATTCAATCGCCAACAGAATTTAGGTATGGACCTTGATGGCCAGATGGGCGCTGATATGTTTTCTGTCAGTCAGCCATTGACAGCAGTACACAGTGCCAATACCGGTACAGGTAATGTTGTCGCGACGTTCGATACGGCCAATATTCAGGATTTAACCACCAACGACTATATCCTCGGTTTCGACGGAGCCGCGTGGAATCTGTCGCGTGCCAGTGATGGACAGCCGATTTCCATGACCGGTGCCGGAACCGTAGCCAGCCCGTTCAACGCGGATGGACTGAACTTTGTCGTCTCCGGTGCTCCTGTGGCAGGGGATCGTTTCGAAATCAAACCTGTACGGGACGGCGCACCTACCATGCGCCTGTTGCTTAGTGATGCCAGCGACATTGCGGCAGCTTCACCGGTAACACTCAGCGAAGCGACCAATGTCAACGGGTTGCCAACTAACGGCGGTAACGGAACATTTCGATTGCAGTCGGTCGACGGGACGTTCACACCACTGGTTGCCGGCATTACATTTACCTATGACGCAGGTGCCCAGCAGTTCAACTATGCCGGCGATGCGACAGGTTCATTTGCCTACAATCCGGCCACCGACAGCGGTAGTTCGTTTACCGTAGCGGGTATCAGCTTTACGGTCTCTGGTTTCCCGGCGGATACGGACAGTTTTGTCGCTGCAGCCAATACCAATGGCTCGGGTGACAACAGTAATGCCCTGTTGCTGGCGGGACTACAGTCCTTGCGAACCATGGAGGGCGGAAATGCCAGTTTTCAGCAGGCCTATGGTCAGCTCATCAGCACCTTGGGGACGCGCACACGCAGCGCAGAAATAACGGCAGATGCGCAGGCCGCACTGAGAAGTCAGGCGCAGGAATCTCGTGATGGATTGTCCGGCGTTAATCTTGACGAAGAAGCAGCCGATCTTATCCGTTTTCAACAAGCCTATTCTGCCGTGGCACAGGTTATCTCGGTCGCGGATTCAACATTCCAGACCTTGCTGAATGCGATAGGAAGATAGTCATGCGTATTGGCACCTTAAATATGTTTCGTCAGGGCGTGGATGCTATTCTTGAGCGGCAGACGGATCTCTTCCGGACTCAGCAGCAGTTGTCCAGCGGCAAACGGATTAACCGGCCTTCTGATGATCCGAGTGGTGCGGCCCAACTGGTGGGGCTGTCAGACTCTCTCGATGTCACCCGGCAGTATCAGCGCAATATAAATGCCATTCGTAGTCGTCTGGAGCTGGAAGATGTTTCACTGGCATCAATTGGTGATGCGTTGCAACGTGTGCGTGAACTGACCGTACAGGGATTGAACGACAGTAACGGCGCTGAGGCGCGTTCGGCGATGGCGCTGGAAGTTCGTCAGATTCTTGATGAGATTCGTGGGCTAGCCAATCGGACCGATGCCGCAGGTGAATACCTGTTTAGTGGTTTCCAGGGACAAACTGCGCCGTTTCTCGATGATGGTGTCGGAAACTTTTCCTATGTCGGTGATCAGGGACAACGGCTTATTCAGGTCGGGTCATCGCGGCAAATCGCGGACGGGAATTCCGGTTTTGATGTGTTTATGAAAATTCCGGCCGTGGGTGGTGGGTACGAGGATGTTTTTTCTACTCTGTATAATCTTGCCGCAGACCTTGATGCCAACGCGCCGAATGGTGCCAGTGTTGACCAGCTGGATAATGCGATGGAAAATCTGTTGGGTTTTCGTGCCACCGCCGGAGCGCGACTGAATGCAGTGGATCGGCAGGAAACCACCAACGTGGCACTGATCGAACAGCTGGAGAACACACGCTCGATTATCGAAGATGTTGATTTTGCCGAGGCAGCCAGCCGACTCAATTTACAAAGCGTGACACTTCAGGCTGCTCAGCAAGCTTTTCTCAGGGTTCAGGATCTTAATCTGTTCAATTTCCTGTAGCTGTTCTCAGTCGTTAAAACCAAACTGGTGAACACAGATCTTCTTGTTTATCCCGGTGTTTCCGCGTAGTGCGATAGCGACTATATGCGTAGCATTGTGGCGTATTAAGCGGAATTGCCAGTCATCGTTTTGATCATCAGGCGTGCCATCAAATTTCATCGTGACATCGTCACTCTTTACCGAGAACTCCAGCTTGCGAGTTGGGAAACTGATACCGATCCCGAGTGCTTTTACATAAGCCTCGCGCAAGGTCCAGTGTGCATAGAAATATTCCAGAAACGCTTTTCCTTCAAGCTGTTTCAAGCGATCCAGCTCCAGCTCTGAAAACATGCGCTTTGCAACGCCCAGCGGGTTAGTGCGCTCTTGCAATTTCTCGGCATCGATACCGCAGTCGTCGTCAAGTGTGACGATGCAGGCGGCCAGACCATCTGTGTGGGTAAGGTTGAAACGCAGGCCGGGCAGTTCTTCAGAGATTATCTCCGGCCGTCCGTGCGGCCCCTGCCTGAAGCGCCAGTTGCCGGGTGCTGTATCAACATAGCGTGACAGGACGCTGCGAACCAGAGCATGTGATATCAGGTAATGGTGGCCGTCACTGGCTCTGAAGAAGCGCCCGACTTTCTCGCGTTCGTGTGATTCCAGTATATTGTTGCAGTGCTGCAGCGTATCGGCATCGTTAACCGCGTACGGATTGAGAAGCCACACGTGAGCTTCGTCGTGCAACATTTTCAATGTAACGCGCCGCCACAGCCTTTCAGTTTTCGCTCATCGACGCTGATGTTTACCGTGACAGCACGCGTGTTTCCGGTGCGGGCATTTCGGCAGGGCTTGCCGACCAGTTCGATGATGATCTGGTGTTTTTTGTTCTGTGCCGTGTACAGGGTTTTACGTTCGTTCTCGAGGATCAGTGGTTCAGGCGTCGCGAAAACGAGTGTGGCATGGTCAGCGCCGGTTACCAGTTGCATGTCACCATCGAGGGTAATGTCGAGTATCCAGTCGGGCGAATTGCCGGTGGCGCGAAAATCCACTCCGTTGAGTTTGGCGTGCTCTCGCGCTGCGGTTTGAACATTGTTGCGGCAATGTTCGTAAATCGCATCCGTCAGTTCAAGACGGGCTTTCCCATTCTGGTGCTGGAAGCGGATGGCCTCACTGTGATAACGGTTGCCGGGTTCACCTTTGATACGCGGGAGTTGTACGGCCTGGCCGGGGAGAAACAGCCACATGGCATCGCCTTCCTGCCGCGCGACGAAGGCAAAGTTACGTTCGCATTCCCAGGCCCAGGTTTGTGACGGGGCAGATACGGGAGAGGTAAGTGGTTCGAGCACGGGCTGACGGGCGCAGCCGGTCAGCAGGAGAAAAACCACGGTGAGACCGGCTGTGGCGTAGCGGTAGCTCAAGCGGAGAAAATGGCCAGGCAAGATCTTTATAAAGCAAGTCGAAAGCATGGAGTTCCCGGTTCAGTTTGACGTCCCGCAGACGGGACGTGCTCGAAGTCGGCCATTTTGCGCAATGCCAGCGTAGTTTTCAAAATAAATCTGGTACATAAATTGCTTTTTACCAGGCAGGAACCCATAACCTGGAAGGTCTTTCATGCCAAAATCAGCCGTGAACCGGATGTCACGCCTCGTTGATTTCCCGCCCGCACCCCCTCGCTACCCGCAGGAGTCCGCGTTGCGTCCTGTGCGGGTCGGCGTCATCGGTTGTGGGTACTGGGGGCCGAAGCTGGTACGTAATTTTTCCAGGGCGAGCGGCTGTGAAGTGGCAGGGGTAGCGGACCATAACCCGGCCCAGCTGTCACGGGTGGGTGAGGATTTCCCCAATATCCCCGGTACGACCGACTATCGTGCTTTGCTGGAAGATCCGGATATCGAGGCGATAGCTGTGGCAACTCCGGTGTCTACCCATTTCACCATTGCGCGTGACGCGCTACTGGCGGGCAAGCACGTACTGGTTGAAAAGCCGATTGCGACTTCGGTGCGAGAAGCGGAAATATTGGTCGAACTGGCGGAAAAAACCGGCCGCAAGCTGATGGTGGACCACACTTACCTGTTTACCGGTGCGGTGGAAAAAATGCGCGAGCTGGTGCACAGCGGTGAGCTGGGCGAAGTCCTGTATTTCGATTCCACGCGCATCAATCTCGGGCTGTTCCAGCACGATGTGAATGTCATCTGGGATCTGGCGCCACACGATTTGAGTATTTTGCTGCATGTGCTGGATAAGAAACCGGTTGCTGTCTCGGCGCTGGGAACAGCTCATGCGGGGACGAGAATGGAGAATCTTGCGTATATCACCCTGACGTTCGACGACAATACGCTGGCGCATTTTCACGTCAATTGGCTGGCACCGCGCAAGGTGCGCCAGATCATTATCGGTGGCGAGAAGAAAATGCTGGTCTTCGATGACATGGAATCCAACGAAAAAATCAAGGTTTATGACAAGGGCATCACCGTGGAGCAGGGCGACCGCGAGGCGGTTTACCAGTCGATGTTTCATTACCGCGTTGGTGATATGTGTTCGCCGCGCCTGGATCCAACAGAAGCCTTGTTGAAAGAGTGTTGCTATTTCGCCGACTGTGTTCGTAATGATGAAACACCCTTCAACAACGGTGAAGCGGGGCTTGAAGTGGTGCGGATACTGGAGGCGGCGACTCATTCAATGAGTCATGCGGGCACACTGGTTGCATTTGCAAACTGATCCATCGGTACCGGGTAGAAAAAATGAGCTTGCTATACAAAAACAGGGATGAGGCTTATCAGGCATATCGGGAGGCACCAGACCGCTTCTTTGAGCGTTATCACGAGCGCTGGTTCAACGAGAAGGATCTTATATCACCAGAGTGGGAATGGCACGAGTCCAAATACCACTATAACCTGGTTGAAAACACCATCATTGAGGTGTTGCGAAATCACTTTACGACGATTACCGGGCAAACAGTATTTGATGTCGGTTCTGGTACCGGTCATTGGGTAGAATTTTATCACCGTTATCTGAATGCCACACAGGTAAGCGGTACGGACTTTTCGAAAATTTGTGTACAGCAGCTTACTCATCGATACGAGGATGTACCAAATATCGAAA
>UOFN01000077.1_pt1 | contig 25631 bp, 28 predicted proteins | sample 1990111 | NCBI WGS metagenome assembly UOFN01 (sample SAMEA4728526, study PRJEB27164) | hydrothermal vent metagenome | biome: marine basaltic hydrothermal vent biome; feature: marine hydrothermal vent; material: mineral | place: Pacific Ocean | collected 2011-06-14/2011-07-23 | depth 1741 m | reverse complement strand
CAGCCCAGGCATGTTGTGATACCAGCAGGAAAACGAGTCCATAGAAAGCACCTTTAAGAAGATACGACTTGCGCACAATAAAACCCTCTTTTTGAAATTATGAGTATCAGGTATGCCTGTTTTATTAGGGCAGGATCGTCCGCCATTGAGAATTTCTCCGTATTTATTGTTCGCCAGCATCTTGCTATGCCAGCCACCTTCCTTGGTTACAGATCTATTTTTAGTTGCGAGTTTTATACATCAGTCACCCAGTCTGTTCAAGGGTTACCGTTTATCTGAAGATCCTGCGCAATAACCGTGGCTTCCAACTGCTTCTCAGAGGCTTGGAAGCGGGGTACCGGAGTATTCATCGATGAACCGATGAAAATTGGCGGATAGGCCCAGCCCGGAGATTGTCGGGAAATGCTAAGCACAGCCGGCGCCCGAGCGGTTAAGAGAGATCGTGGAGAACATCAAACCCAGTGCGCGCGTAACAACCTGAAAGAATTCCTGACACAAATTTGCCACAAAAAAATCGGGGCTCAGAAAGAGCCCCGTAGGTATATGATTTTGGTGGGTCGTATAGGATTTGAACCTATGACCAATTGGTTAAAAGCCAACTGCTCTACCAGCTGAGCTAACGACCCGGGAAGGCCGGCATGATACCGAACCGGCCAAAAATGACAAGCCCCCGACGCTTACAGCGCCTCCAGCTTGCGCATGCCGGAAGGCAGAAGATGCAAGTCGACCAGCGAAGTAATCAGCACCTTGCCAGTGGTCGCATCAGCCTCATAGAGGAGCTTGTAGTACTGGAACTTCATCGTCAGCGCACTGCCCAGCATGATCGAGCCCAGGGCCAGCAGAGAGCCCACAGACAGCGTGGAGACCCCGGTAATACCCTGACCAATCGTGCAGCCCATGGCCAGCACGCCGCCGATACCCATCAACGTAGCACCAATTATATGAGTGACAAAATCACGCACAGATGAGAACCATTCAATCCTGAATCTCCGGGTCGCCACGCTGTACAGGAAGGAGCCGGCAATCACACCCATCAATGCCACGACACCAAAACTCAGTAACATAGGGCTGAACCCACCCGCCACATAACTCAAAGTCTCGCCCATTGGGTTAATGAAAGTAAAAGACTGTGCCGCAACATTGATCGGACGGTCATCCAGCCATTCGGCCTCTTCGATCCAGGCTCGCCCAAGGGGGCCGGCAGTAATAACCCAGCCAGCAACCACGACCAGGCCAACGACCAAACCTCCGACAACGTTGTCACTGCTGGAGCGGAAATCCTCTGATCGAAACACCAGCCAGAACAGCACCAGCGCAACGATACCACCAACCATCAGGCGGATATTGGCAATATCACCCGGCGATACCTTGGCCGCGATGATGGCACCGATATCCTGATAGGCGATTCCGTACTGCACTAGATCTACGGTCGTGGCCTTGACCCAGGGATAAAATACAATGCCGTAGAAATCCGTCTTAGTCATCAGATAGGCGAACAAGCCAATTACCAGCAACATGAAAATGGATTTCAGGTTACCGCCGCCGAGCCGGATCAACGTCTTGTTACCGCAACCGCTGCCCAGCGTCATACCAATACCGAACATCAAGCCACCAACAAGATAACGCAACCAGGCAAAACTTGCGGTGCGATACGGTGGCAACGTGCTGTCCAGCGAACCACCAATGAAAGTTTCCAGCACCAACACGCCGGTGATGGCAATTGCCATGGCAAACACCCAGGCGCGCATGCGCCCGCTGTCACCGATATTTACCACGTCGGATACCGCACCCATGGTGCAGAAATTGGTTTTATTGGCAACCGCACCCAAAATAACGGTCACTGCGAATGTCGCCAGGAGCACCTGGTCGGATAATGTCAGTTCCATGAAAAATCACCTGTCGTGCGAATCTTGAAAGTATACGGTTGGATCTACGATCCCGGCATCGACAAATCCCTGTCGGCGTAACCGGCAGGATTCACATTTCCCACAGGCCTGCCCGGTTTTATCAGCGGCATAGCAAGAAACGGTCTGTCCATAATCCACACCAAGCTTTGTGCCGGCACGAATAATCTCCGCCTTACTCATATCGATAAGCGGAGCGCGCACCCTGAAAGCACCACCCTCGACACCCGCCTGGGTTGCTAGCCGACAAAGACGCTGGAATGACTCGATATATTCCGGCCGACAATCCGGGTAACCGGAATAATCGACAGCGTTTACGCCAATAAACAAATCCCAGGCACCGAGCACCTCGGCCCAACCCAGCGCCAATGACAGAAAAATGGTATTTCGGGCAGGCACATAGGTAACAGGAATACCTTCCACCGCATGTTCCGGCACTGCGATATCCATATCCGTCAGGGCCGAACCGCCAAATGCACCAAGATCCAGTGGGATTGTTTTGTGTTCAATGACACCGATGGTGTCCGCAACCCGCTTCGCTGCGTCGAGCTCTGTGCGGTGGCGCTGACCATAATCCAGACTCAGCGCATAACAGGCAAAACCCTGCTCATGCGCCATCGCCAGCGTAGTGGCTGAATCCAGCCCGCCGGACAACAACACCACCGCCCGGCTTTCAGCGTCCCGGCTCATTGCCCCACAGAATCTTGTGTAACTGGATCTGGAAGCGCACCTGCAACCGGTCCGCCAGTATCCATCCGGCCAGTTCACTCGCATCCTGCTGGTCGTAAGACGGCGAGAATAATACCTCGCAACGCGTGGCTATCTGGTACTGCTCAAGTATCCGGCATGCCCAGAGGTAATCCTCATGGTCACAAATCACAAACTTCACCTGATCGCGCGGTGCCAGATATTGTAGATTTTCAAAGCGGTTTTTATCGACCTCACCGGAACCGGGGGTTTTCAGATCTATCACCTTCATCACCCGGGTATCAACCTGACTGATGTCCAGCGCGCCGCTGGTCTCCAGCGAGACCTTGTAGCCGGCATCACACAAACGCTCCAGCAAAGGCACGCAGGCGGGCTGAGCCATAGGTTCACCGCCGGTCACAGTGACATGTTGCACCTGGTATCGCGCCACTTGCGCAACCACATCGTTGGTCGCCATGAATTCTCCGCCGCGGAAAGCATATTCAGTATCACAATACTGACAACGCAACGGGCAACCAGTAAGACGCACAAACACGGTCGGCAGGCCCACCGCAGTAGATTCGCCTTGCAGGGAAATGAATATCTCGCTGATACGCAACCGTTCAGCCAGCTGACGTGTTGAAATATGACGAAGCGGTTCCATAGCGTCATTCTACCATTAATGCTTGCGCAGCTGCGGCAAGCCGGCAGGCGGGCTATTTTGTGGGCAGGCGTCCTTCCCGCTTCATGCGCGACAAGCGCTCTTGTGCCAATCTGTCAGTCGAGGTTCCCGGAAAACGCTTCACAACTTGTTCAAGCATGTCCGCCGCCGCTTTCCAGTCTTTTAACTCGTAGTGGCTATAACCCATTTTCAGCATGGCACCTGGCACCTTGGGGCTGTTCGGAAACCCTTTCAACAATGCCCCGAACTCTGCCAGTGCCGCCGTGAATTTACGCGTGACGTAGTAAACCTCGCCCAGCCAGTACTGGGCGTTATCGGCGTAACCGCTACCCGGGTAATTCTTCAGGAACGTGCGAAACGCAGCGGCCGCTTCGTCGTAACGCAGCTCATTGAGAATCGCCAGGGCATTATCGTAATCCTTGCGTTCCGCAGCCGGATCCAGTGCCGGAAGTGATGCTGCATCCACCTTGCCTGTCTCCGGCGTTGGAGGAGCCTTCAGCACACCACCATCGGCTGGAGGCCTGGTGGTTCCCGGTGAGGTGATCGTCGTAGCAGCTACCGGAGCCGGTGGTACACCACTCTGTACACCGGACGTTTCCAGACGATGCAGGCGTCGATCTGTGTCAGCATACAAATCCCGCTGTCGCTTTTTCAGATTTTCCATATCATGCGACTGCACTTCCAGCTCGCCACGTAATTGTTGCACCTCTTTTTGCAGGGTCGAGACCCGATCAAACATCTCGACCAGCCCGCGACTGTCCAGCTTGTGTTCCAGTTGCTGAACGCGGGTTTCCAACTCTGCTTTACTCGCCGACCAGGCTGGCGCAGCGCATAACAGGCCGAGAACAAGAAGCCCTCTAGTAACCCACATAAACCAGTTCCACACGGCGGTTCATGCTCCAGGCCGACTCATCGTGCCCTTCCACAGAAGGTTTTTCTTCACCATAGCTCACTGTACTGAGCTGCTGGGGAGAAACACCCTGAAACTCAAGCATACGACGCACTGTCTGGCCACGGCGTTCGCCAAGCGCAACATTGTATTCGCGTGCCCCGCGCTCATCTGTGTGGCCTTCTACCGAGACTTTGACATCCGGGTTAGCCGCAAGAAATGCTGCATGCGCGGCAACCAGCGCACGATCCTGCTCGGCCACATCATCGCTGTCATAGGCAAAGTAAATGACGCGCTGTGACAGAGGACTGCTCGGGTCGGACAGAGACTCAACACTCAAGCTGCCGTAATCAGATACACCGCTGGTAGTCGCACCACCATAACTGTCCGAGCCGCCCGTGCCATCACTGCTACGATCCTCCACAGCAACATCATCACTCTTGGTTCCACCCGTTGAACCACACGCTACCAGCCCGGCAAGGGTCAGCATTACCACCATAAGTTTGATCAGTTTCATTGTTACGCTCCTGTGAAAATTTTACCGTTGATTATAGGGTGACCAGACCGGTTCTCTGACATCACCTTTCTGTATGCTGAGTCGTTGGCGAAAACGACCATCACTCGACACCGCCGCCAGCACTCCACGGCGCCCGGACTCAGTGGCATAAATAATCATGCTGCCATTGGGCGCGAAACTGGGTGACTCATCAAGCGTGCCATCACTGACCACGCGGAACAGGCCGCTACCGAGCTCCAGCACAGCGATACGGTAACGCCCGCGATCACCGGTCACCATTGCCAGACGACGTCCATCCGGCGAAAAATCTGCGCTGGTATTATAACTCCCTTCAAACGTTAAACGTTTTGCCGGGCCGCCACTCGCAGACATTCGATAGAGCTGCGGACTGCCACCACGATCCGAGGTAAACACAATACTCTTTCCATCCGGTGACCAGACCGGTTCCGTATCAATAGCCGGGCCAAATGTCAGGCGCTTTAACTGACCGTCCTTGAGACGCATGGAGTAGATTTCCGGATTACCGTCGCGGGACAAGGTCAGCGCCAACCGGCTTCCGTCCGGCGACCAGGCCGGTGCGCCATTAATCCCGGCAAACCCCGCAACCTTGCGACGCTTGCCGGTACCTGCATCCTGCACAAAAATAGTAGCGCGGCGATTCTCGAAAGAAACGTAGGCAAGCTTGCGGCCATCCGGCGACCAGGCCGGCGACATCAACGGCTCGCGGGATGTCAGCAAGGTTCTGGCGTTAAAACCGTCGCTATCAGCGAGTAACAGACGGTATTCCTTGTAGCCGGCTTTCTTCTCAGACTCCACATAAGCGATGTGCGTAGCAAAAGCACCCGGCTCACCGGTCAGTTTTTCGTAAATAATATCGCTGGTACGGTGTGCCACGTAGCGCAGTTGAGACGCTGTGGCCGGAATACTGTGGCCGGTAATCTGGAGTCCGCGATACACATCAAACAAACGAAACTGAATGCGATATTTATTTTCACCGGCCGTCTCGACCTTGCCGATTACCAGACTATCCACACCCAGAGTACGCCAGTCCTGAAAGCGCACTTGCTTGATGTCGGAAGGTTTGGACAACATATCCCGTTCATCCATGGGGGCAAAGCGGCCACTACGCGCCAGATCAGCCGCAATAATGCCGGACACATCCTGCGGCGGCTGGTAGCGATTGTTGCTGATATCGAATGGCACCACGGCAATCGGTGCAGCACCCTCCATACCTCGGGTGATTTCAATTGTCAGTGCAGCCTGAGCAAGACTCGACAGCAGCATTGACAGGGAGAGCAGAAATTTTAAACCGTTTATTATTTTCATGAATCAGGATTGAACTCAAACGTAATTGAACGAAATTTTTCCATCACTTCAGGATCCGATGGCACTGGTAACGGCGAAGCCTTGAACACGGCCGCTTCCACCGAGCGGTCAAACGCTGCGTTGCCACTGCTGCGAACAATCTTTACATCGACCACCTCACCTCCCGGAATCAGCCTGACGCTGACAATACACGACAGACTGGCACTACTGCCAGAGGGCCGAATCCAGCTCCGCTGTACTTTCTCTTTTATGTACAGCCCGTACTTGTCGATCATACGCTGCATCGCCGAGTCGCGCTGCGCTCGCAAGTGTTCCTGTTCGGCGGCAAGCCGTTCACGCATGTCACGTTCCGCCGCCGCTTTCTGGCGCGCCTCCTCGGCCTTGCGTTGCTTCTCCGCTTCAGCCTTCTTGCGCTCTGCTTCGGCTTTGCGCTTTTTCTCAAGCTCAGCCTTTTTCCGCTGTGCTTCCACTTTGCGCTTTTTCTCTACTTCAGCTCTCTTGCGCTTCTCAACCGCCAGACGCTTTTTCTCAGTCTCAGCCTTTTTCTTTTGCTCAGCCTTGTGCTTTTTTTCCGCTGCGACTTTGCGCTTTTTTTCCGCCAGGGCCTTTTTCTTCTGCTCGGCCTCGCGTTTCTTCTTCTGCTCGGCGCGCTTGATTTCCTGCTGTTTGGCCTGCTCCTGTTTCTTCTTGCGCTCAATCTCGGCATCCAGCTTGCGCGCGTCAATAGCAACCGCCTGTATCGGCGCGGATTTATGCGAAATACTGGGCTCTGTACTCCAGTCGAGACTAAACATCAGTACCGCAAGCAAGGCCAGATGTGCGAGTACCGCATAGACAACTGCCCGCGGAGATTCGCGCAGAAATCGCAGCAACTCGCGAATCTCAGCTCCCCTCTCCGATCGGTTCGGTCACCAGGCCAACGCGGCTCGCCCCGGCCTGTTGCAACAACGTCATGGCTTCTACCACCCGACCATAGTCAACCCCGTTGTCACCACGCACCATGACAGCCACGCCCGGACGACGCCTTAACACTGTGCCAGCACGCGTCACCAGCGTCTCGGCATCGATCTCCTTTTCGGGATTATCACCAATATTGAGGAAGTATCGCCCCTCGGCATCAACCGTCAGTACCAGCGGGTCTTTTTGCTCGCCATCCATTGGCTCGGCGTTGGCCTGTGGTAATTCGACATCCACTCCCTGATTCAGCAATGGTGCCGTAATCATAAAGATCACCAACAGAACCAGCATGACATCAATATAGGGAACCACATTGATTTCGGACATCGGGCGCTTGCGGGGGCGTTGTCTGGCCATGGTGTTGTATCAGTTATGCGCCTGTCGCTGCAGGATGCTGGAAAACTCTTCCAGGAAATTGTCGTAACGATTTTCCAGCCGCTCCACATCATTGGAGTAGCGGTTGTAGGCAATCACCGCCGGTATCGCGGCAAACAACCCCATCGCCGTGGCAATCAATGCTTCGGCGATACCCGGCGCGACCATAGCCAATGTCGCCTGATGCACATTGGACAATCCTCGAAACGCATTCATGATACCCCATACCGTACCGAACAGGCCGACGTAGGGGCTGGTCGAACCGACTGTGGCGAGAAACGACAAATGTGTTTCCAGCTCGTCGATTTCGCGTGACAAGGCTACCCGCATACCGCGTTGCGCACCTTCAACTACGGCCATAGGGTCCACGCTGTTCTGTTTGCGCAGACGGCTAAATTCCTTGAATCCGGCAACAAAAATATTCGGCAGCCCACGCAACTCTACGTCGCGTTGCGACACCTGATGATACAGCGTCGCCATATCACCGCCCGACCAGAAGCGTTCCTCGAAAGCTTCTGCTTCGTCACGCGCCTCAATCAACGCCGTGCGCTTGCGGAAAATCATGCTCCAGGAAGCCACCGAAACCGCGAGTAACAACAGCATGATCAACTGCACCACAAAACTGGCGCCGAGGATCAAACTGAAAAAGGATAAATCAGCCGACATTGGACAGAGCCTCAAGAATAAAACCGGGAATGGGAGAAGGGCGAAATGAGCTGGAATCGACACAGGCCACGCGTATCTTGCCACTACACAGAATGGAAGACTCGCCACGCCGGCGAACTTGCTGCTCGAAGGTCAGGCTGGCACCACGTTGCTCACCAATATCAGCACTTACTTCCAGCGCATCATTAAAGTGAGCCGGCTGTCGAAAATCCACCTGTATGGAGTGCACGGTAAACAAAATACCCTGTTCTGTGCGCAGTGTGTCTTGCTCAAAGCCCAGCGTCCGCAAGTGCTCGGTACGCGCCCGTTCCATAAATTTCAGGTAATTGGCGTAGTATACCACGCCACCACTGTCAGTATCTTCATAGTACACACGAACCGGCCAGATAAACTGCGACAAAATCATCCCTCTCAGTGACCACGACAACAGAAAATAATTCCTGCTGCGCATCGCTTGCAACACAGGTTGTCCAGAGACATAGCTTACCGGCGCAGCAAGCGCATTGCACCCGCGTTTACGCCAGGCAAAAAAAACGCGGTCTGGGGGACCGCGTATTTCCCATGGGCGGGAATATAAGCCTGGTTTTCACCAGGAGGAAAACGAGCCGTCTCCGGCCCACACCACACACTCATGCAACTACTGCTGCGCCTCCCTGGCCTGTTGCACTTGTGTGTATTCGCTTTGATCCAGCAATCCATCACGATTGAGGTCTGCTGAGTCGAATGCCCTTTCTACACCTGAAACGGAACGCGCTTCCACACGGCTGACGTAGCCGTTGTGATCGCTATCAAGGTGCACGAAGGCGACCAGTCCGTACGCGTCAACCGAAACGCCGGTATCGGCATATCCCGGTGCGATAACGATAAAGGTCAAAAAAAGGCTGCTTAATATTTTCATTACTACTACGTCAGCAAAGGATGTGCCATCTGCGAAAAAATGCGCCAGCTCCGCTGTTTGCTGTGAACGCAAACGAGCTTCTCCGGAATTTTCCGCCAGAATCGGCGAATTCCGTTACCTGATTGAGACAGTTGCGTAAAGAAAAGGAATAACTGGAGGCACTACAACCGCTTGAAGTGTCGCCGGGAAGCGACGTTTCAAAACGGTCTCAGCAACTCGTCAAATCGCAGCGCGCGCGCCCTTGAACTGGGAGGGGTTGAGATGGTGCTTATGCAGCAGTTTATAAAATTCGGTGCGATTACGCTTGGCGATTCGCGCCGCCTTACTGACGTTACCGCTGGTAATCTGTAACAGCTGGGTAAGATATTCGCGTTCGAAACGCGAACGCGCATCGGCAAACGCTGGCATTTCCTCATTCGCTTCGTCACGCAGTGCCCGCTGAACCAGGCTGGCCGGAATCAGCGAGGTGGTAGTAAAAGCCACAGCCTGCTCCACCACGTTGTAGAGCTGACGCACGTTACCGGGCCATGGCGCTGATAACAGCACCTCCATCGCATCCGGCGCAAACCCTTTCACGCCCTTGCGGGCGGCATCAGCCAGATTGTGCAACACGTGATTGGCGAGCAGAGGGATATCCTCGCGCCTCGCGACCAGCGACGGAATATCCAGCGCGACAACGTTCAGGCGGTAATACAGATCCTCGCGGAAGGAACCACTCTTGCGCAATTCATCCAGATCACGATGCGTTGCTGAAATAATGCGCACATCGACAGGCACCGCATGCGTCGAGCCGACCGGCCGTACGTTACGTTCCTGAATCGCTCTCAGTAATTTAACCTGAAAACTCATCGGCATATCACCGATTTCGTCGAGGAACAGCGTACCGCCCTCGGCTGCCTGGAACAGGCCCTTGTGCTCACGAATCGCACCGGTAAAGGAGCCCTTGGCATGACCAAAAAATTCAGATTCAAACAGCGCTTCCGGGATAGCACTGCAGTTAACTGCAACGAATTCACCACCCGCTCTCGGGCTGGCGCGGTGAATGGCTTTCGCCAGCACTTCTTTGCCGGTACCACTCTGACCATGAATAAATACACTGGCCGCACTGGAAGCGACCAGTCGTGCCTGACCGAGCAGGTCTTCCATCAGCGGACTGCGCGTCACAATGCCCTGACGCCATTCCGCGACAGACAATGTCTCGGAGCGGTTGTGTTGTTCACCAGTGACCCGCAACGCACGCGTTACCTGCTCCAGTAAATCCTTACTGTCGAAGGGTTTGGACAGGTAACCAAACACGCCTCGACTGGTCGCATCGACGGCATCGGGAATGCTGCCGTGGGCGGTAAGAATGATGACTGGCAGGGCCGGGCTGCGACGGTGGATCTGGTCAAACAAGGTCATGCCGTCCATGCCACCCATGCGTAAGTCTGTGATTACCAAGTGTGGCTGGAAAGTCGGGATCTGTGCGACCGCCTTTTCTCCGCTCTCGACAGCAGCGACTTCATAGCCCACGGCCGACAGGCGCATGGACAACAGTCGCAGTAAAGCAGGGTCATCATCTACTACCATGACACGATAACGACACGCGCTCATTTACACTCCTCACGACCTTTCGGTCAGTTACGTTGCTGAATACTTTGCTCGATGTTGGTCAGCTCTTGCAACTGCCGTTCCAACTCTTCCACACGAGTATCAGACTGCTTCAATTTATCTCGTAATTCGGTGATTTTATCACCCGCCCACAGCTGCTCGCCGATGACCTGCTCCAGCAGTGCCGCCAACGCACGAGCGCTGGCGCTGGCCGCGTCTACATCCAGTTCCTTGAGCAATATCAGCGCCCTGGACTGATCGCGTACCGGCTTTGGACCTTCCGCCAACACCAGCGCCAGACGTAAACGACTGCGCGGAGATGGCGATTTGGCGAAATCTCGCTCACGCGTCTTCAGCGTACGTTGCAGTTTATCACCTTGCAGGCTACGAATGCGGTTCCATTCTTCCAGCCAATAGGCGGCATCATCCACCCGCACCGCTAATGGAACCGGGCCTTCAGCACGCTGCACAGTGATCGGCTGACACCCTGAAATCAGGATAAACCCGATTAAAATAAATAACTTACTCACCTACACTCCCGGAACGATTGATCGGTAATACGACTCTCAGACACGCGCCGCTATCCTCGCTATCGATAACTTCTATATACCCGCCATGCACCTGCGCGTACTCGCGCGCAATCGACAAGCCGATGCCGGTTCCACGCACATGGGCGTTGGAAGATGCCGACCCCTGATAGAAGACATCGAATATTCGACGCCGTTCCTGCTCTGGTATTCCCGGCCCGGAATCAGCAACCTCGAGGAGCGCCTGCTCACCCTGACGCTCAAGCCTGACCCGCAGCCTTCCCTCTACCGGCGAAAATTTGATGGCATTGGACAGTAGATTATCCACCAGCGTTTGCAGCTTGGCACTGTCGCCGTCCAGTTCTAGCGGTTGCAAGGATACATCCAGCACCAACTGACGCGCCAGCACCGCCACCTTGTGATCATCCAGCACCGACTGGGTTACACGGTGCAAAGGGACTACGCTGAGATGCAATTTCGCTGCGCTTGAGCTGGCCACATTAAAATCCAGCAAATCCTCAATGAGTTTCTGCAATTGCAGACTGTTATCACGCAGTATCGCTACAATTTCATTTTGCTGGGCATTAAGGCTTCCCACTGCTTGCTCTGTCAGCAACTCTGCGCCCTCCCGCAGCGCGGTCAGCGGCGTCTTCAACTCGTGGGAAATATGGCGCAGGAAACGGTTTTTCTCCTGCTCCACCTCCAGCAGGCGCAGGCGCATCCAGTCCAGCCTCTCACCCAGTTGCTCCAGATCGCGTGGCCCGACGATGTGCGCCGAGCGGGAGAAATCGCCATCCCCGAGGCGCCGGATGGCACTATCCATCTGACGAATGGGACGGGTAATCAGTACGGTGAAAATCACCGTCAATACCAGCGCAGCGGGAACCAGCGCCATGGCCTGCACAATCAGCCCGCGTTGCAGGCTTGCGCCCCTGGCGTCCAGGCGATCAACTTCGTGCTCCACCAACTTGCGGTTATCAACCAGCATCTTGCGCGCATCGCGTGTCAACTCGCGAAACCCGTCCACTGAAGAAAGTATTTCCGGTGCATCGTGCGGGTAACCCGCTGCCAGCGCTGCATTCATCGACGCTTCAACCACCTCGATCATTTCCAGTCGCTCGCGTTGCAAGCCGGACAGATTCAACGCCGCCAGGCGCGATGCCGCATCCAGAAACTTCTGGTGGTACTCACTATAAACGTCCAGCAACTTGGTCTCGCCGGTAACCTGATACTGACGGGCATTTCGCTCCATGGCGGTAATCGCCTCGACCAGCAACTGACTACTCTGGGTCGCACGCACTGTCGCAAACAGCGCCCTCTGTCCCTGAGCGACCAACTGGTCTACAGACCAGGTGACATGAACCAATGCAGCAAGTAATGGAATCACGACCAGCGAGAAACCAACCAGCAACAATCGTCGAATCGACTTGGGGCGATACAGGCGCACGGCGCAAAACCTTCCGGGAAAAGAAACCGTATTGTCGGTGAAAGTCCGGCAGATTTGAAATGCCGGACGAAATTTCGGGTAGTATGCGCCCTATGAAGCCACTCGTTGCACTGCTGCTTTCCACTTTTTTTACCCTCGCAGCCTTACCTGTAAATGCCGCAAACAGCACAGCTGTCGAACTTCAATTTAAACCCCGCACACCTAACCAGATGAGTGCCTTCTATGAAGCTCGCGGCTTTCCGGAGGAAATGATCAAACCGCTGCACGCGCAGTGCATGATCACAGTGCGCGTCACCAATACCGGGAAACAAATTACCTGGCTGGATCTCTCCAACTGGAGATTTACCGCCAACGGCAAACCTTTGAAGCGCTATCACCGCAACTTTTGGCTGGAAAAATGGAAGAATATGGGCATGCAGGCAGCCCACCGATCAACCTTCCGCTGGACCCTGATTCCCGAATTCCTGGACTACCAGCCCGGGGAAAGCGAGGGTGGGAATATTATCCTGCCGCGCGTGAAAGGGCCGATCCAGCTGCATGCCGAATTTGCCACCGGGCCAGATCAGAAAGGCCCGCCGGTGGTACTGGAATACAACACGCTGAAATGTATTGAGGATGAACCATAATGCGCCGCGCCCTGATTCCGTTGCTCATGCTGCTGACAGTACAAACTTTTGCTGACGCCGAAAGCATTAAGCCACCGCCCGGCGTGCGGGTGTACGACATTGGAGCCGCAGTGGATTTTGACCTCGCCGACATTGACGGTAACCGCGACACCCTCTCCAGTGGCCGCGGCCAGTGGGTATTCCTGCATTTCTGGGCCAGCTGGTGCGGCCCTTGCCGCAAGGAAATGCCTGCCGTGCAGCGCTTGTCAGTCCTGATGGCTGATGAAGCATTGAAGATTCAGCTGGTAAACACCGCAGAAGATGAGGATGCCATATTCAGTTTTCTGGCCGGCGTTGCACCGGATCTGACTACCCTGAGAGATCCTGATGGCGAGGTGACCGAGGTCTGGAAGCCGCGTGGGCTCCCGGCCACCTACCTGATTGATCCTCAGGGACAAGTGCGCTTTCAGGCACTCGGAGGTCGCGACTGGGACCAGCCCGAGTACCTGGATTTTCTAAAAGCGCTGATTCGCAATAGCGCGAAAACCACGGACAACTAGCCGCCCTGGCGTCAGACTACGCTACCGAACCCCCGGTCAACCGCTCCCGCAGGCACTTCAAGCCCTGCCAGTCGGCAGCCCTGCGCAATCGGTCCGCCCGGGAACAGCCCGTACAGGTACTTGATTCCGCCCTTGTCATGGAAATGCTCGTTCAGCGCATCATGCAATTCACGCACACTGATATGCGCGTAATCCCTCTTGCGTGAGTAATATTCCTGCAAAGCCTGCAACTCCTCCCAGTGGTCACTGCCCATCTCCAGACCTTCCTCACGCGCAATTTCAAGCGCCTCATCCTGCGACCAGGTCTCCGGCGCATAGGGAAATGTCGATTCGCGATCTAACCCAGCCATAGCTTTTCTCCTGTCTTTTGTCTCATTCAGGCACAACGCATGTGCCATGGAAAAAGCATAGCAGCTTTCTCAAAATTCGCCTGCCGAAGTGGCGGGAATATTTATCTCCCTGCCATCATCCACAGGGGGACCAGAACGATTACAACAAACCACTGAGGAATGATCATGAATAAATCCACCACAGGGCTGTCGTACGTCCTCACCCTGCTATTTGGGCTCTTGCTCACACCACTGGCCATATCAGCTACTGAAGATGCCGGCCAGGGACACGACTACCGTACCTTCCATAGCGATGGAAAAACAGATTTCGGAAAAATCGGCGACTCCTACAAAGCCGATCTGGTGATGTATCTTGCAGGCAACCAGTTCATGGTGATGGAAGACCTGATCAATGACTTCCAGAAGAAAAATCCGGGCATCAAGACCGTCTATGTCGAGACTATCCCGCCGGGTCAGATACTCAAACAGCAACTACTCAAACAGGGCCAGATCAACGGCGTAAATACCGCGATGAACCCGGATCTGTTCGCCAGCGTTAACCTCGGCCATCTCAAGAAGCTGAAAGCAAAGAAGATGATGGATAAACACATCATCTACATTCACAACAAACTGGAACTCATGGTCGCTGAAGGCAACCCGAAAAAAATCAAGGGCCCGAAAGACCTCGGTCGCGATGACCTGGTGCAGTCTCACCCGAACCCACTGACCGAAGGCATTTTTAAATTCTACGGATCTGAAATGCTCAAGGATCTTGGCCTGTACAAAAAAGTAACCGGCAATGCCAAGTGTAAAAGCTGCTGGGCTGTTGCCGACAAGACCTGGTTCACTTCACGCCACCACCGCGAAACTCCGCATCGCATCGAGAACGGAAAGGCCGATGTCGGCATAGTCTGGACCACCGAAGTTGTCCATGCGAAAAAAGAAGGTCGCAAGATTGACGGCGTTTCAATTCCTGCACCCTACAACAAAGAGAGCAAGGTTGGATATGCCATCGGCGCGCTCAATGCGGGACGTAACGCAGCCAATGCAAAAACCTTTCTTGACTACCTGGGCACTGATGCTGCGCAGAACATTTATGCGAGCCATGGGTTCCTGAAAGCCACGACAGAGGAACTGAAACTGAAGAACATTCCATAGGGAACTTCAGATCAATCCGTTTTCTGTCATTCCGGCAAAGGCCGGAATGACAGAAACTGCAACCCTCTCTGACAAATTCAGAACACCAGCTGTGCGCGCAACTGGAATATATCGGGGTTTTGGCTGTTCCCTCTACTGTCCGGATCAGCGTCTACCCGGACATAATTTGCCATAAACCGTACATATCGATTCAGGTACCAGTTAGCGCCCAGTGTGATGTTACTTTCTTCACCACCAGTGATACTTTTGTCCTCAAGATCCACTTTGCTATAGCGCGCAGCAAGTTCCCAGGCGCCATATTTTGACTTGGGCCTGATCTGCTTGAAGGCGCCCTTTTTGACATTGTAGCGACGATACTCGCCGGTAAGGAACCAGCTGCCATACACATACCAGCCGCTGAACCCGGGGTCACTGCGCTGATTGTTTCGCTCAAGACTGACCTGCATATATTCACTCTGCAAGGAAAAGGAATTATATACTGCGGCAAACTCCAGGCCCGCAGTCATTGTGTTGTCTACATTCCGTAGTGTCCCGGTTCCTGCCAGCCCGCTCGCGAGATTCGATTCCGGTCGCGTACTGAAACTGACTTCATCCGGTTCGCGATACTCCAGCGCCGCACCAACGTGCATAAGCCGACGTTTGTTTCTGACAGCTGCTGCTGTCACACGTGCGACACCCGCCCAGCCATCTTTACTGCCATTGCGTATATTTCCATCAAACAAACCGACCGCAGCACTCCAGTTATGGCCATAGGTATTCACCAGAGCACCCATTTTGTAATTCTGCGTGAATGCCTTGGGCAAACCCCGCTCCATAAAGGTAATATTATTTGAACTGGTCATCCCTTCAAGGCTGAACGGTTCCAGTACATTACCGGCCCGGATGCTGAACGCCTTGAAGCCGTTATAACCTACCCACGCACTCTTGATCCTGAAATCATTATTCGCAGCAAAGTCATACTCAAACCGGTAGCGCCAGTCATCAAATGCCTTCCCGGATACAAACAGGCGCGCCCGGCGAAATTCAGAATCCCGTGAATCGCTGTTAAGAACATTATTATCGTCATCAATAAACCAGGCTGTATCTGCATGCAGCCTGCCTCCCAAACGCAGGGAAAAGTCTCCGTCCTCCGATTTAAATCTCAGCGCTTTCTTCAGACTGAATTCTTCATCTCTTAGATAGAATTCCGAATCATTTTTCGCTTCCGCCGCATACAGGCTTGCCGTAGAGGTAACAGCTATAGCGAATATGGCAAGCATGCATGCATGCCGTGAAATTTTGTTGCTCATGAAATTTCTCCTGTAAAAATATTCCGTTTACCGTGTTCGAGAGGCGATAGCACCGAACAAGTATCTGAAAACGTGCTTACCCAACTGCCCGTTCTTCATAGCCCGCGTAAAGTCGTGATCGACCCTCGGTAATATCGTAAATTCATATGCCGTATCGATACCATGCGCCGTGGCAGCAAGATTCATGGCATCTACCCAGCGCCTGCCGCGCTCCAGTCGTGTCGTCCCCTGTTGCCGCTGTATTTTTGCAGAGCGGTTCAGTCCGGTATCGCATTTAATATCCCACTGCCCAACCAGCACACAGGCAGGCACCTGCAAAAAATGCTTCGCATTAAAAACAACCTCACTCAATCTCGGGGTGACAGCAGTACCGTACGGGAACTTGCTGGATTCATCAGGATAGGTGTACCAGCCTGCCGCACCAACAACGAGTCGCCGAACATGATCCGGGTAGGCCATGGCGTAGCGGTGGACAAACTGACCACCACCCGAGAATCCGAACAAGGATATCTTGCTGCTGTTTGCGCCAGTGAGCGTTTCAACTTCATGGGTTATCAGCTGTACCGCATGATCTGCGCGTCTCCCGCTGCCCTCACGCCCCAAACGCTGATAGTCCCTGAAATAGCGTCTGGAAAAAACCGGTGCAACCAGGATCACTCCGTACTGTTCCGCCAGCGGTGCAAACGTTTCCGCGTGTTCTCTGGCATTACGCGAAACACCATGCACGGATACAAACTGGGATGCGTGTTCACATCGCTTGTTGGGTACGTAAATAAAGTACCTCAGTGCAGCATCACCCGCTACGTGGCGCATATGCACCTTGCCGGGCTCGATAGCTCCCGCCGGTACGTTCTGTACTTGCTCGCTGGCAACCGAAGTGTTCATGATGCCTGCGCTTGTTGACGGTGGTGCCGGAAAAACTCTGCAACCCGCCGGTCAGTCTGCAGCAACTCATCCGGTTTGCCTGCTGCGATTAATTTTCCGTTTTCCATGTACCACAACTCATCGGCACAAAGAGCCCTGTCCAGCTGATGCGTCACCATCAACACAGTTCCTTCATAGTCTGCGAGTATTTTATTGAAAACTGCACTTGCGCCTGGATCAAGATTGGCATCCGCCTCATCCAGCAACAGTACAGGCGGGCTTCCCAGGATGGCTCGCGCCAACACAATACGCTGTCGCTGACCTGCCGACAGGTTGGCACCACCTTCGGAGATACGGGTATCCTCGCCGTCCGGCAGTCCGGCCAGCAATTCATCAATTCCGCACAACTTGCGTACGCGGGCCAGTTCCGTCGCTGGCGCAGAACGCCAGCGATAACACAGATTCTTGCTGATTGAACCACGCAGCAAGGGAAGGTCATGGCTGGCCATGCCCACGACCCGGTGCAGCGAATCCCGCGCCAGCTTGCCCAGGTCCTTGCCATCAAGGCGCACCTTTCCCCGCTCCGGATCCACAAGACGGGCAACCAGGGATAATACGGTTGATTTCCCGGCCCCGTTCGGTCCCGCCACGGCAATCAGACTGCCCGCGTTCGCAGTAGCGCTGAAGTCGGACAATGAACCGGAGACAGTGACATTCCTGAATACCAGATGACCCGCCCCGTTTTTCAGCCGGGTCGTCCGCCGTGATTTCACTGTCTGCCCTGATTCAGAACCGTTTAGAAACTGGCTGAGTTTCTCCTCTGATACTCGGGCACCCTGCCGGTATTCGTATACACGGCCCAGGTCGCGTATCGAGGGCATCAGAAATCCGACAATACTCATGGCAGCAACAACGGTGCCCGGTGTTGTCTGACCACTGGCAACCAACATGGCGCCCACGATCAACGCCGCAGCCGTAGCAATTGCTGTGGTTGCCGTTGTCACGGCACGCAGACCGCCAATGACCCAGGCACGCAGTATCATCGCGGTTTTTAACCTGTCGCTCTGTCGTTCAATGCGATTCTGTTCCCGGCGGGTCTGACCTGACACCTGTACCACGGCCATGGAGGCTACTTTTTCATTCAGATTACTAGCCAGAAAGGAACGTCGCCGACGCGCCTCTCTCACCGCCTGCAACAGGGGTTTACCCAGGATCAGGGAGAACGCTGTGCCTGGTACCAGAACGGCTCCCACGGCCAATGCCAGTGGCCAGCTGACCAGAGCCAGAGCCAGCAGTGCACCTGAAATAGCAACGCCGGAAACGATTAAATGCGCCAGGCCCAGGCTGACCCACTGCCGCAATGCCGTCAGATCACCGATAAAACGCAACATAATGCTGCCACGACTGCTTTTTTGCAGCTTGCGCGGGGGAAGAGAACTCAGGTGGGCATACAAAACAAGGCGCAGCCTGTGGACATAGTCCTGGCCAAGCTGCTCCGCATCAATGCGCTCAAGCATACGCATACCCGCATTGATAAATGCAAGTACCACGAAGCCCAGACCAAACCACACAAGACTGGAATCAAGCGCCACTTGTGGCGTGCCAATAAACCGGTCGAACGTCAGCTTGACGAGTAATGCACTACCTGCAGCAGTCCCTGCCTGCAGGACACCGTTCAATACCAGACGAGCCATCAGGCGGGTACGTCGCCCGCCCAACAGCGGGGACAGAGCCATTAACCGACCTGCCGGCTACGTAAATGACTATCCAGATGCTGCCTGATCGTTTCAGAAATACCTGGATCTGATAATTGATCAAGACCCATAACCGGTAAGCCGGTTGCACCCTGCGTTTCGCGAACCGTCAGCGGCGACGCTGTCAGTTTTCCACTAACGGCAACAACCGGGAGGTCATGGTCGTACAGCCAGTTCACACCGGTCGCCGCCCCCATGGCATCTGCCGCTGCAAAAATAATTCCGTCGACGGCCTGGCGGAATACCGGGGAGCACAGCAGCGCCGAGGTTTCCTCCTGGAACAGGCCGTCCGCGACCTCCATGACAATCACATCGACTCCAGCCTGTTGCAGATGAGCCGTCAGCGTAGTCACAATGCTTTCCAGTTCCCTGAGTGAAACGCGATGCGTGGATGCAAATCCCGCATCGGTAAAATCAAACACCAGCTCAGCACCGGCATCTGTCATCAACCAGACATCGCCACCGGCACCGGTACCCGTCACCTTGGCAGCCCCGACTTTCAGACCGGCATTCACCAGCCCCTTAATAAGGTAAGCCGCCGCCGTTGTCTTGCCGGCATTCATGGAGGTTCCGACTGCGGCAATGATCATTGGCATTTCGTCACCAGGCGTTATGGGTTCCAGCGCGCTGTCCGCGAGATTAATCGGCCGACCGTTCACATCGGCGAGCAATCCTATTGGTGTAATACGCGTCGCGGCTTTTTTGCCCGCATGTTTGCTTATAGCGTTGGCGGCGATGCCTCCGGCGGCCACCATGTGGCACGGTCCAAGATTATCGGGGATTTCGCCCTCAAACTGGTCCGGCGCATAACGATTCCCGTAACACAAAATAATTTCATCGCCTGGAAACAGTGGCGCCCGGCGGCCGTTGCCGAGTTCGATCCGGCAGTGCTGTCCCAGACGATCAACCCTCGCCAACACCAGGTCGCCCGATTTTGGAATAACATCGCCGCTGATCAGGTAACTGGCTTCGTTGATGGGCACGCGGCGAGTGGTGTATGCCGCTTTTGCCTTGACCAGGCGTTTCCTGGCGACGGGTTCCACTATCGGTCGGATAGCTCTTGTGTCCAACAACGTTCCATCGCTAATGGCTGTCAGCTTGCTAGTGTGTGACGTCATGTTTATTCCTTATTAAATCAATGGAATAGCCGCCAAAACTACATAGATGGAGGCGCATACCATTTGCTGCTAAATGACCGGTTTTTTGTAATTGGGAATATAATCCCAATTCATGGGATTAATTTATAGTCTTGCGCACGCGGCATGTCAAGCAGAACAGGGGTTTTGTACTGAAACTGTGACGTAGGCCTCCGAACAGGCCCGGCTATTACTTGTCAGTGTCGTTTTTCATCGTTCTGGCGTATGCCGGTAGAAGGGTTTACAGCTCCGCGCCATCTCCCAGCCCCATATTGATGTAGCCGGTTGGACAGACTTCTGAGCAGATGTGGCAACCGATACACCGGTCGTAATCGGTGTAGACATAGCGGCCGGTCGTCGACTGTTCGGGCGGTGTGCGCTTGACTGCATCCTGCGGGCAATAGATCACACAGTTGTCGCACTCGAAGCACATCCCGCAACTCATACAACGCTTGGCTTCGGCCACAACCTCTGCTTCAGGTAGCCCGCTGAAGCGTTCCTCATAGTGACCCAGCACCTCGTCGGCATCGACACCGCTTTCCTGGCGCTGGTGACAGGGCGTGAACTCGAAATGACCCAGAAACAGTTTGTCTGCGGGTATGATTTCCTGCCGCGAACGATCCTCATAGTTATGCATGGCATAGTCAGCATGATCCGTACCCCAGTCGACTTCACTCGCATAGTCTTCCGGCTCCAGGTGCCACTCTCTGAGTTTATTCAGAAGATTGAAGTGGTTCACATCCACGTTGGGACGCTTGTCGATGTGCTCGTGGTTCAGATAATGATCTATGGCTTCGGCAGCGATCCGGGCCTGACCGATTGCCGTTGTCAGCAGGTGCGGCTTGATAATATCGCCGGCCACAAAATAACCGGGTTTGTCGGGGATCTGATAAGTCTTGTCGGGGCTGATAAGACCACGACCGTTATCAAACGATTCCAGGCCTTCCAGATTTCCACCCTGCCCCACGGCGGCCACAATCAGGTCGCACTCCAGGTCATGGAACTTGCCCAGTGACTTCATTTCACCGTCAATCCACTCCACTTCCTCGACACGCAGCGCCGTGGCCCGGCCATCCTCACCCAGCACCACTTCCTTCGGTGCCAGACTGCCGCGAATGCGAACCCCTTCGCGCATGGCGGCCTCAACCTCGTGGCGTGCGGCCGGCATTTTTTCGATGGGCCGACGGTAGGCCAGCAAAACATCAGCACCCTGACGCCGGGCAGCACTGGCGACATCATGAGCGGTGTGGCCCAACACGATAAACTCGGTCCGGTCCTTCTCATGCGTGGTCTCGATATGACCCAGACGACGCGCGACCGAAACCACATCCATGGCAGTATCACCACCGCCAACCACCACAACTTTCTCCGCCGTATACTTCAGGCGTCCCTGGTTGAAGGCATCGAGGAACGCTACACCGGTAATACAATTCGGCGCACCGGCATTGGGTATGGGTAGCGGGCGGCCAGACTGGGCGCCGATGGCGATAAAGACGGCGTCATAGTCCTGCTCCAGTTGCTCTACCGATATGTCCGTGCCAATCCGGGTATTCAGCTGAATATCCACACCCATATCCACAATGCGCTGAATCTCGCCATCCAGCACTTCGCGTGGCGTGCGGTAGCCGGGGATGCCATAGCGCATCATGCCGCCCAGTTTTTCATGCTCCTCGAAGATCGTGCAGCCGTGCCCACGACGACGCAGCTGGTAAGCACACGCCAGGCCGGCCACCCCGCCACCGATTATGGCTACCTTTTTGCCGGTTTCCTTGCCGGCTGATCCCAGGCCATAGTTTTTTTCCAGCGCATAGTCGCCGATAAACTGCTCCACCGAATTGATGCCGACAAAGCCTTCCACCTCATTTCGATTACAGCCATCCTGACAGGGTGCGGGACACACCCGTCCCATAACGGCGGGAAAGGGATTGGCATCGGTAGAACGGCGGAACGCATATTCCTGCCATGTCAGGTCAGACGGCGGCTTCTCCATACCGCGCACAATATCCAGCCAGCCGCGAATATCTTCGCCAGAAGGACACGAGCCCTGACAGGGCGGCGTTCGGTGGATATAAGTCGGGCACTTGTAGGACGTGTCCTGCTCGATGATCTCTTCCTGCCAGGGCAGGTGAGTCGTATCGCCGTCTTTATAACGGCGGAAGGTATGGCGTTTCGTATCCATCTCGGTCACCTCGCGGTTAAGTGACTTGAAGGGGAAAATGTGTGCCTATTTATAGCCCTTTGGGCAGCGGCTGTGAAGTACTTCGGGGAGATACACTCTACCTAAGGCATCTCGGCATCTCTTCGCTTCTGAGCATCCAGCAAGGTCTTTTCGACCTCACGCGCCTTGTCGAGTGTTTCCACCTGATCTTGCCAGACATGTTCCGGGGGCTTTTCTGTCTTGCTCGTTGCATCAGCAGCGTCATCGGACGGTGGTGAACAGGCCATTATCAGGCTGCTCAAACAGGTAACTAACATCCACTTGTGCATCGCGTTTCTCCGTTATGAAATTTCTGTTAACTCGTCCGAGAACCAGTCGCGCACCGAGTCTACCCGTTGTTTTAACTCTGTCTGCTCATATACGACTGCCGGACTATGCCCCCATACCGGCCCGGGCCAGGCAGGGTCGCCAACAAAGCGCGCAATATGATGAACGTGCAGCTGTGGAACCATATTCCCCAGCGCACCGATATTGATTTTGCCCGCGCTACAGACTTCTTTCAGGTAGTGCGAGAGCTGCGCAGACTCGCGCCATAACTGCTGCTGATCCGGTTCCGCCAGCTCAAAGACCTCTGTCATATCGGGAACAGCCGGCACCAGCACAAACCAGTGATAGCGCGCGTCATTTAGTAGCAACAACTGGCTTAGCGATAATTGCCCTACCAGAATACAATCCGCAGCCAGACGGGGATGCAGTTTAAAATCGCTGCTCAAGATGAACTCCGGTTATTAGTATTCAGGTACTTTTTACGCCTCCCCTCTTCTGCCTTCAAGCGTTTGACGTTATCTTTACGGATAGATGGATTATCTACTCGCTATTGACCAGGGAACTCATGCAAGCCGGGCGTTGATATTTGATGCTCACGGCCAGCGGATTGCCAGCCATCTTGTACCGGTCGGGCTCGACACACCACAAGCCGGGCATGTGGAACAGGACCCGGGTGAAATTCTCGACTCGGTTCGGGAAGCGGTCGAGCACACGGTTCAGTCATTACCGCCGGCCGAGCGCGACAACATCCGCGCCTGCGGCCTCACCACCCAGCGTTCTACCGTGCTGACCTGGCAAGCGAACGGTGCGCCCTTGTCTGCTGCCATCAGTTGGCAGGATACGCGCGGCGCGCCGCTGGTCGCCGCCTTGCACGCGCATGCGGCAGACATCCGTGAACAATCTGGCCTGCCGCTTTCCGCCCACTATGGGGCGAGCAAACTGCACTGGCTGCACCAGCTGTTAGTCGATGAACCGGAACTGCGCTACGGGCCGCTGGCCAGCTTCCTGCTGTACCACCTGACCGGTTCAGGGCACGTCATTGATCACAGCAATGCACAGCGCATGCAACTGATGGACGTTGGCAGCCTGACCTGGTCCCACCAGCTTGCCGACAGGTTCCAGCTTCCGCTGGACGGGTTACCGGAATGTCGACCGGTCATCAGTGACTACGGCAAGCTGCTGGACTACGGCATACCCATCACCGCCGTATGCGGCGACCAGAACGCGGCATGGCACAGCCACCGTGCCGATGCTCAGGGTTGCGCCCTGATCAACCTCGGCAGCGGCGCGTTCATCCTGGCTGCACAGCCCCCGGGCGATGGCGAACCAGAACTCCTCAGCAGCGTATCCGTCAGTGATGCACAGGGCGCCGAGTGGTTACTTGAAGGTACCGTTAACGGTGCCGGCAACGCCTTGCAGTGGCTGGCCGAGCAATACGGCATCGACAACTTGCCCGAACAACTGCCCGAATGGCTGACTCAGATCAGCAGCCCTCCCCTGTTCCTGAACAGTGTCGGCGGCCTTGGCTCACCCTGGTGGCGGCAACTGCCAACGCCGCTGTTTGTCCCGGACGACAGCACGCACAGCAACGCCGAGCGCGCGGTGGCCGTGGTAGAAAGCATCCTGTTTCTGCTGCAATGCAATCTGGAACGCATGCTGCGCCATACAACCATTGAACGCCTGCGCGTTAGCGGTGGATTGTCGCAACTCGATGGCCTGTGTCAGAAGCTCGCCAACCTCAGCGGCCTGCCGGTTGAACGTTGTGATGATCCGGAAGCCAGTGCTCGCGGAGTTGCCTGGTTGGCTGCCGGACGGCCCACCGATTGGCTGGTCTCGAAAGACGTCTCTCGCTTTGACCCCGTACCCGATGCGCCCATGCAAGCACGCTACCGGGAATTCACAGAGCTGTTGCAACAACACCTTGGTTCCTCCGATGACAACTGACAACATCCCGCAACTCGTCGCTCACCGTGGCGACATGCGGCAACACCCGGAAAACAGTTGGCCGGCCTTGCGCGCTGCCGTTGAAGCTGGTGCCTGCTGGCTGGAATTTGATGTGCAGATGTGTGCCGACGGGAAATTCGTGCTGCTGCACGATGCTGACTTCCAGCGCACTGCTGGTAACACACAATGCGTCTTCGAACTTGATGCAGAAAGTTGTCGCAACATCAGCGTGCACTATCCCGATACTTTCGCAGACCGTTTTAATCCCGCACCCACACCCTTGCTCGATGAAGTCCTCGAATGGCTTTCCACGCTACCCGGTGTCCGTGCCATGGTAGAAATCAAATCGGAAAGCCTTGAGCACTTTGGCCGCGAAGTCGTTATGCGCGCGTTACTGGAAGCACTGAGCAAATATCACGCGCAATGCGTACTTATTTCTTTCGATGAGATTGCCTTGCAGTTTTCCGCCAAACATACCTCACTTGAAATAGGTTGGGTGGTTTACCAATACGATGACGCACATCGACAACGCGCCGAACACCTGAAACCGCACTACCTGATTTGCAACCAGCGGAAAATACCTCAAGGCGAACCACTGTGGCCCGGCGACTGGCGCTGGATGCTGTACGACATCCTTGAACCAGAACAGGCGCTGGACTGGGCACAACAGGGGATAGACCTGATCGAAACCGGCGACATCACCCGCCTGCTAAAACATCCCTTGCTGGCCAAACGGAGTTGCCGGTATGGACTGTGACATCCTTATCATCGGTGCAGGCATACAGGGTGCCGCCGTTGCACACCTTGCCGTACAACGTGGTTATCGCGTACGCGTTATTGAACAATTCAGTCGGGCCGCAGAAGGCACCTCCAGCCGCTCATCAAAACTTATTCACGGCGGCCTGCGCTACCTGGAAACCGGCCAATTCAAATTGGTTCGGGAATGCCTTCAGGCGCAGCGAACCTTGCTGCGTGAGCGGCCATCACTGGTCACACTGACGCCATTCCATTTCCCCGTCTATGCAGACACCACACGCCCGGC
>UOFN01000038.1_pt1 | contig 25762 bp, 27 predicted proteins | sample 1990111 | NCBI WGS metagenome assembly UOFN01 (sample SAMEA4728526, study PRJEB27164) | hydrothermal vent metagenome | biome: marine basaltic hydrothermal vent biome; feature: marine hydrothermal vent; material: mineral | place: Pacific Ocean | collected 2011-06-14/2011-07-23 | depth 1741 m | reverse complement strand
GTAAAATGCGTTTCCGGTCTCGCGCTACCGCTTCTATGGTGCGGTTGATGGCTTCGACCTGATAATAGCGCGGTTCTTTACCGGAACTGTCCAGATGGTATGGCTCGGTGACAAGCGCTTCATCCTGGTCTTCTATTCCACGATACGCCTTGTAGCGTTGCCAGAGATCATCGGGTGTGGGAAAGGCTTCCAGAGGGAATTGCGTTTCTATCTCTTCATTGTTGACAGGCGCCTTGTTGTGGGAGGCAAAGGCATCACCGTTGGAGCTGAATGCACTCGGCACCTGTAAAATATCCGCATAGCCCAGCGCTTGCTGCATGCCCTGGCTGACCGTGTGCTCGTTGTCCTTGGCTTCTACGACTGCAATCGGCACGCCCGGCTCCCGGGACAGCACATAGTCGGCGTATTTTTTCTTTCTTTTGTTGCGGGAGGACATGCTGCCGCGTACTACGACAGGGCCGGGGGTCAGGGTGACTTCCCGACGAATTTGCCGCACGGGATCCCACCCGGCGTCTTTGATAGCCGGGGTGATTAACAGATCGCAGATATCGCTTTCGCTGAGCTTTTGTTTTTCTTTCTTGTCCATCAATCGGCCTGGCTATCCTCTTGACGACAATCAGGACGCTTTACCAAACCCCGAGCAATTCTGCCACTTAGTTGAGCAAGCCCTTCATCCAAGCCCTGAACGTATGCCTCGTACTCTCTGCCAGTAACCGGTACTTCAATGGCAAAACGAAAAATCCCGATCAGGCAATCAGGTTCGCCTGTTTTCACTCTCCAGTTACCCTCCAGCACCACGTTCGAACCCAGTGCTCCATCGAAGCGCAGAAAGCGAATCGCCACGCGGTAATCAACATCGGAGTAACCGCCGCCAGCCGGTATCACCACGCTATTGCCAAGGCGATAGGACAGATTTTGTAAGGTTACCTGTTCCACATTGGCACGCAGATCGCCTGCCCAACGATTGTACTCTGCAAATACCATGTGGCCTTGTTGGGGCCGGGTAACGATCTGAGGCCGGAGTACGACATCAGGTAGTGTCAGTGGCCCAAGCAGCACTGACATAGGCGGGCCATTGTTTATCGATTCTGTAGAGCTGGCGCTGAGTACATGGAAGGTCGATGGCGACGTCTTGCCTCCAAGACTGCACGCTGCAAGTGCCAGCACCATGAACAACATCACCAGCAGCTTGTTACATTTCTGCATCACTTTGCTTCATCCTTTCCACTCAACAGAGACTCCGGGTGACGCTCCAGGTATTCGGCCATCAACCGGATTGCACGTGCGGCTAGTTGCAACTCTCGCACGGCATCGTAGAACTCGGTACCCAATGCACCCTCTTCTGAAACCAGCCCGTCTACCGCCCGCATTGCTTCATCGGTCGCATCAAGCGCCTGTCTGGCCTCCTCAGCCAGGGTTGGTAATGCCTTGTTGGCCGCTTGCGCCAGATTGTCGAGCGAAACCATCATCTGGTCAGCGTTACGCACCATACGGTCCAGGGGCATTTTCTCAAGCTTGGCCAGTATCCGGCCCAGTGAAGCAGTCATTTTCTCGAGGTCTCCGGCAACCACTGGCAGCACCGGGTAACCATCCTTGCTGGCAAGCTTCACCGGCTTTGCATCCGTCATCAGTTCCAGTGCAATAAATTTTTGACCTGTTATCAGATTGGTTGACTGAAGTTGCGCACGCAATCCGCGTTCAAGTAATTCCGTAACGCGCCCTTCGACCGCTTCCTCAAGCGCCTGTCCGCGCAAATTGGTGCGTTCATCAGGACGCAACATTTTCTCTGGTTCAATCTCAATAAATACCGTGCGTCTCGCCTGCTTTGCATTCAGATTAAGATAGGGGTCAATTTGCATCACCGTACCCACCCTGATTCCCATCAGCTCTACGGCTGCACCCACGCCAAACCCGCTCATATTACCTGCCAGATCGATGCGATAGAGGTATCCGCGAGATACCGGGGCTTCACGTGTACGCGCATAATTCGGATACAGGCGGAAGCTGGTATCTTCAGGTGCCTGCCCGCCATTAAGCAGGGATAAAGGCGTTTCAAAAGCAATGCCACCTGACAGCAGAGAGGCAACAGACTCCAGTTCAAGCGTTACCCCTTCGGGGTTCACTGAAACGTCAACACCACCAACATTCCAGAAGCGTGTACTACTACGAACATAGCTATCGTGCGGCGCTTCAATAAACACATCAACATCGACGTAGGTGTGGTCATCGGCAAGGCTGTAACCGGTCACCTGCCCGACCGGTATTTGCCGATAGTACACAGGGGCACCAATCGACAGAGAGGATGCCTTCTCTGCACGTAAATGGTACAGCGTGCCGTTCTCGTTCGACTTGATAACCGGCGGAATTTCCAGACCAACAAACTCCAGTGTTTCATCACCACTCTTTCCCGGGTCTGCCGCAATATGTGCACCACTGATTATCGTTTCCAGTCCACTGATTTCCCCTGAACCGACCCGCGGACGCACCACCCAGAAACGCGTTGACTCTATAAGATGACGCTCAAGACCCGGCACCATTTCTGCCGTAACCAACACATGCGACAGGTCTTCGGCAAAACGTACCGTCCTGACTTTTCCGATCACCACATCCCGGTACTTGACCAATGTCTTGCCTTCTTCGATACCCTCTGCGGTCTGGAACTGAATCACGATCACCGGTCCCTTCTCGACAATTGCTTTCACGACCAGCCAGCCACCAATTAATAATGCCACCAACGGCAGCATCCACACGACAGGAAAACCCTTGCCCCATTCTTCTACCACTGCTTCGGGTATCGAGTCAGGGATCTCCTGGCGCTCGGTCTCGCTCATTGGCATTTTTCCTCATGATCCCAAATCAGGCGTGGGTCGAAGCTCATTGCAGACAACATGGTTAGAATAACCACCACGGCAAATGCGCGTGCACCGGGACCCGGCGTAATATCGGCAAGCACGCCAAGGTGTACGAGCGCCGCAAGCAACGCGACCACAAACACGTCTACCATCGACCAACGCCCCACCAACTCGGTGATACGGTACAACCTGGTTCGCTCGCGACGCCTCAGGCGTGATTTCCGATGCACTGACGTCAACAGGTATATCAGAACAATCATCTTCAGCAATGGCACCAGTACACTGGCGACAAATATCACCAGCGCAATCAGCCAGTCGCCGTGCATTAACAGACGAATCACACCGCTCATAATGGTATCGGGTTGACCGGAACCCAGATAGACCACTGTCATAATTGGCAGCAGGTTAGCCGGAAAATACATCACTATCGCCGCCAGCAACAGTGCCCAGCATGTGGACAGGCTGGCCGGTTTGCGCAAATGGACACGCGAACTGCAACGCGGGCACCGACCCATCTGGTTCGCGGGCAAACGCTGTAGCAGGTTGCACACGTGGCAACTGGCCAGACCGAGTTGATTAGCGCGCACGTTTGGAAACTTCCAGTTGTTCAATTCGTGCCCAGATGACATGTGGTTCAAACAGGGAAAGTGCAGCCGTTGATACAACAATCAGCGCAGCAAAAGCATATAACGCAGGCCCTATAACCAACTCGGCCATATCCGCCAGCTTCACGGCCGCAACCAGTACGCCGACCATGAACACATCCAGCATTCCCCACGGCAATACGTGGCCGATCCAGACCATGATGCGCCGCAGCTGCGGTAAAGGCCGACACAGTTTTACACCCAACAAAACATACAAGGAACCTGTTACCAGCAACACGGGGCCAGCCAGGATGGTGAGAAACACAATAACACCGGTCTCACCCATGCCTGACTCCCAAAGCACACGCGCCGTACCGGGCAGAGTTGTTTCGTGTATACGACCCTGTATATCCAGTGACAGGAAAGGAAGAAGATAGGCAAACGCCATGAGCACCAGCGCACAGACATTCAGAAGAATCGGCAACAACAAGCCTCCAACCGGATTGCGCGCAAGCAAGGCATTACAGCAACAGCAACGCACCAACTGGCCTGATGCCAGCACCCCGATGTGCTGCAACTCGTCGCACTGGTGGCAAGCCACCAGTTCCCCCGCACCACCGCTGCATACACAGTTATCAGGCATGGCTGTTCCGTCGCTGGCTATATTGCTTCCGATACTATAGCGCCAGCGACAAGTCGGCAAGTTGACGCACTGACAAGGCAAAAAAAACGGCAACCCATGGCTGCCGTTCATTTACAACACCTGTGCCGGACAATCAGGCAGCGAGGCGTTCCTTGATCGCGTTGATCACGTCTTCACTGCTAGTCGCATTAACAGTCACACACATACCTTCGCCTTCATAGAAACCGATCAGCGGTGCTGTCTTCTCACTGTATGTTTCCAGACGGTGGTTGATCGCTTCGACGGTTTCGTCTTCGCGCTGAATTGCCGGGCTGCCACACTTGTCGCAAACACCTTCAACCTTGGGCGGGTTACTCTTGGTATTATAGATGGCCTGGCAATCAGAATTGGAGCAGGTACGGCGTGTAGTGAGACGATCCAGGATGACGTCACGTGGCACATCAATATTCACTGCCATATCGAGCTTGATGCCAAGTTCATTCAACATCACTTTGAGTGCTTCAGCCTGAGGAATGGTGCGCGGAAAACCGTCGAGCAGAAAACCCTTCTCACAGTCCGGCTCTTGCAGGCGCTTGCCCATAATGCCCATGATCAGCTCATCCGGCACCAGATCACCCGCATTCATGTAGGCCTGGGCCTGCTTGCCGAGTTCGGTGCCCGCTTGTACTGCGCCACGCAGAATGTCACCGGTAGAAATTTGTACCGCGCCGTCCATTTCGGTCAGCAGTTTGGCCACAGTACCCTTGCCGGCACCCGGCGCACCTAAAAGAATCAGTTTCATTGCGTGTTCCTCTATATTGAACGGTAAATAAAATCGGAGCTTTCGACAGCAGGTTAGCCCGGGCCGAAAATGCAGGTGCGCATTGTGCTTGCGAAGGAGCGGGCAATCAATAGCCCGATATTACATTATATATATTATGGTTATTGCCTAGATATGCGAGACCAGCCGCGCATTGGGGATTACGAGGCGCAGAGCCTCGGTTATTTCAAAACTGATACCGTTCACCGGCCGAAGGGAAACCCACAACAGATTCAGCTTCAGATTCAGCTCCGCAAACACAATAGTATCGCCATAACCGGTGAGTACCCGCTGGATATCTTTCATCGTCTGCTGAATGCGCAACTTCGACTTCTCGCGCAAACCCGGAATCACCACCATGAAATCGGCCAGTGCCTTACCATTTTCATCAACCGCAGGCGCACGCTTGCGCAGCGGCTCGGACGCATCGAGAATAGGCAGCAGCGTTACACGTGGCAGGCTCATAGTTCTGACTATAGCTGGCACCTTGCGGCTTTGCTAGTATGCCCTCGAAAGTCTCGGTAGCTCAGCTGGATAGAGCAAGCGCCTCCTAAGCGCTAGGTCGGAGGTTCGAATCCTCTCCGGGACGCCAGAATTCAAAGGATGTATGAATACTTCCCTGCCTGGCAAGGACTTTTTCAAACACCCGGAGCGAACCCGCTGGAATCAGAACACCATCCAGCTCAGGGACAACCCGTGGCATCAGCCCGCCACAGCGCTGACAGAAACAGTTATAAAACCGCTCGGCCTCGCCAGATACTTCGTAGCGGACGGAACCGCATAAACAACTTCCGGTTACAGTGGTGTTCATTTCAGATGCACTCATGATTCTCCTTCCAGGGGCGGCAACAGATCTTGTATCTGCATTATCAATACAGGGATATCTTCTGCGACCGTCTTATAAAGCAACTCATGGTCAATCTGACCATACTCATGCGTAAGAATGTTACGTTGACCGATAATTTTTCGCCAGGGTATTTCCGGATGGGCATCCCTGTAAGACGTCGAGACCCGTCGCGCTGCCTCGCCGATTATCTCGACACTGCGCTCAGTGGCTAGTAGCAGAACGCGGTTAGCGAGAAAAGCCGGCAGATCGTGATCTTCCAGCATGGCTTCCACTTCCCTGGCCGCCTGCAACATATCCCACAGATACGCTGGATTTCGTGCCTCAGGCTGCATAAAGTTCTTCCATATCCTTTTCAATCTCACGCTGGCGATACGGATTGTTCAGAATAGCAGGCGTTGCCACATCCACTTTCCGACCACCGAACAACACTGCAAAAGCGTCCTGGATTTCCACCATGCCACCCAGAGAAGGTGAGTTATTTTTTTCAAACTCAACCAGCAGATCAATGTCGCTATCCGGTTTAAGTTCGCCACGCGCGGCCGAACCGAACAACACAAGCCGGCGTATGCGATAGCGCCGCGCCAGTTCTTGCAGGGCAGCACGCGAAACCACGATCTTGCCTCCGATCACAATCCTGTCCGGGTCGCTCATCAGTATCTCATCCTTCTGACCTGTTGCAGCATCCAAACGCTTTTTCAATAATTTTTTGGCAACCTCTCGCTCTCTGGCGCGCCCACCCCGAATGGCATCTACGAGTACCAGCAACTGATAAAGCGCTGGATCATTTTTCGCCGCGACCGAAGCGGACTTGTATAAAGGTGTAAAAGATTCACCCCGCACCTTACCTTCTGGATCAGGCCATACTGGTAGCGGCTCGATTGACGCAGCCGCGTAAGCGGTCGGCATCCCCCGGCTTAATTCACCCCGCTCAGGGACAAATACATACTGGATACCGTGCAACAGGAACTCTTCCAGATTCCGGATGTTCGGCCGAATAGTTTTACCTTCTTTAACCGCAAGTCTTGCTGCAAGTGCTCGTTTGGCGGCTGCATGCACTTCCGAGGCACTCATGCCGAGCTCAAGCGCCAAGCTGTTGAAGGACCATGGTTTTCCCTCAAGGACAACGAGCTTGAGCAAAAACAAAACATCTTGTGGCTTGAGATTCATGAGTTATTCTCTGTTCGCGATTTGCGAATAAAGAATAGCAGTCGGCGCGATTCTGTCAAGCCGCGACTTTCCCTAATACCTGCGGCGAACTGTCCGGATTTCCCGGATCGTTGCCTAATGAATCGCCCCGGGTTTACCGGAGACTCAGTTGTTTGAGCCAGGCGACCATCGCCGACTCTTCCTGTTGTTGATAATAGCTCATTTCATATTCAGCCGGTGGCACGTTGCCTATCGGTTCTAATAATCGACGATTATTGAACCAGTCGACCCATTCCAGCGCTGCATACTCAACGGCTTCAATATTTCTCCACGGCCCTCGGCGACGAATGACTTCTGTCTTGTAAAGACCATTGATTGTTTCGGCCAGTGCATTATCGTATGAGTCGCCAACACTGCCCACTGAGGCATCGATTTGTGCTTCAGCGAGACGATCGGTGTAGCGAATCGACAGGTATTGGCTGCCACGGTCGCTGTGATGCACCAGGCCATCCGTGCCAGTACGCGACCACAGCGCTTGCTCAAGTGCATCCAGAACCAGATCGGTATGCAAGGAACGACTGACCCGCCAGCCAACGATGTATCGCGCGTAAACATCAACGATGAATGCGATGTAAACGAAATCCGCCCAGATCGCCACGAAGGTGATGTCAGCGACCCACCATTGGTTAGGGCGCAGCGCCGTGAATTCCCGGTTAACAAGATCGGCGGGGTGAGCCAAGGCATCATCAGCAATCGTCGCCCAGCACGTGGCACCTCGCCTCACGCCTTGTATTCCCAGTCGTTGCATCAACTGCTCAACCGTACAACGCGCGACGTCAATGCGTTCTCGTTTAAGCTGGCGCCAGATCTTGCGAGCACCGTATACCCGAAAGTTGTCTTCCCATACCCGCGTGATATCGATCTTCAGCGATTCGTCGCACTTAACGCGCTCTGGTTGCCGTTCAGGATCACGTTCACGCGCCTTGTGCTCATAATACGTCGATGGAGAGATCGGCAATTGCTTGCAGATCGGCTCGACCCCGTGCTCGTCCTGATGCGCGTCGATAAACGAAACTAATATTTTGGTCGGCGGTCGAGCTCCGCCTGGGCGAAAAAAGCCGATGCTTTGCGCAGAATCTCATTTGCCCGCTTCAACTCTCGATTCTCACGCTTTAGCTCAAGCAGTTGCTCACGATCGGATGTCGTCATGCCAGCTCGCATCCCTTGATCCGTCTCCGTCCGTCTCACCCATTTACGCAGCGTCTCGGGTTACACTCAATCTTGCTCGCAATAGAAGTCAGCGCGGCCCATTCCGATCCATACTCGCCACGGTGCTCAAATAACAGCCGGACTGCCCGTTCCCGGACTTCCGGGGAATATCTCGTGTTCTTGTTCATCACTCCATCCTCTCAAGTAATGGAGTCTCCTGTAAACCCGAGACGATTCAATCAGGGAGATTAGATTTTGCGGCGAACCTCGATGATATTGGGTAGCTGGCCGATCCGGCTAAGTAACCGACTGAGCTGCCCGATATCAGTCACCTCAACGTGGACTTCCATACGCGCAATCATCGTCTTTCCATCTGTAGTAGTGTTCACGCCAGTCACATTGATTTTATCGTTAGCCAGCACGGAAGAGACATCGCGAAGTAAGCCCGGGCGATCATAGGCCTGAATACGAATATCTACCGGGAAGACACGATCCGGCAAGGCGCCCCATTCAACATCAATTAACCTGTCGCGGTCTTCTTCCTTGAGACGAAGCACATTGGAACAATCGCTGCGATGAATGGTTACGCCGCGTCCGCGGGTGATGTAACCCACAATGGAATCATTCGGCACCGGGTGGCAACAACGTGCTGTGGTGGTAAGCAGGTTACCCACGCCCAGAATTCGGAATCCGTCCTGGGCAGTTCTGTCGCTACGCTTGCCGATGGTTGGCAGTGTGTGCGGCTCATCGTCCGAGCGCTCCAGATCCAGCAGGGCACTTACTACATGCCCATAGGGTAAATCACCGCGCCCGAGGGCGGCCATCAGACTGTCGATGTTGTTGAAGTTAAGACCCTCTGCAACATCTTCTATCTGCTGACCGGACAAGCCCAGACGATGCAGTTCGCGATCCAGCGCAGAACGTCCTGCGGCGATATTAATTTCGCGGTCCTGTAACTTGATCCAGTGCCGAACCTTGGCACGCGCACGCGATGTCTTGAGGTAACCCAGGTGTGGGTTCAGCCAGTCACGGCTGGGGTGTGCATGTCGGGCGGTCAACACTTCTACCTGCTCACCGCTTTTCAACACATAGTTAAGTGGCACGATACGACCGTTGACTTTTACGCCACGGCAACGGTGCCCGACATCGGTATGAATGTGATAGGCAAAATCCAGAGCCGTCGCGCCCGCCGGCATATCGAGTACTTCACCCTGGGGCGTCAGCGCATACACGCGTTCCTCAACGGATTCTGATTTGAAGCGATCAACAAATTCGTGTGCTGAAGGCTCTTCGTCCTTCCATTCCAGCAATTGCCGGAGCCAGGCAATTTTCTTCTCAAAGCCCTCGTCGTAACGCGAGCCTTCCTTGTACCGCCAGTGTGCGGCGATACCAAGCTCTGCATGATCGTGCATTTCCCGGGTGCGAATCTGCACTTCGACCGGCTTACCTTCCGGCCCGATAACTGCCGTGTGCAAGGAGCGGTAATTGTTTGCCTTGGGGTTGGCAATATAGTCGTCAAATTCGAGCGGAACGTGTCTCCACAGGCCGTGAACTATACCCAGCACGGTATAACATTCAGCGACACTCTCCACCAGAACGCGCACTGCCTGAACATCGAAAATCTGATGGAAGTCGATATGCTTGCGGCGCATCTTCCGCCATATACTGTAGATATGCTTCGGCCTTCCCACGACGTCCGCTTCAATGCCGGCGCGGTCAAATTCCTCAACCAGGCTTTCCTTGACCAACTCAATATGCCGTTCGCGATCAATGCGCCGACCATCCAGCAAGGTGGCAATCCGATGGTAAGCCTCGGGGTCGAGATAGCGTAGCGCCTGATCTTCAAGCTCCCATTTGACTTGCCAGATACCCAGTCGGTTGGCGAGCGGTGAATAGATTTCCAGGGTTTCACGTGCAATGCGTTTTTGGCGGGCTTCGCTGAGATGGCGCAAAGTGCGCATGTTGTGTAAACGGTCGGCCAGCTTGATAAGCACCACGCGAACATCTTCTGCCATGGCAAGTAACAACTTGCGAACATTCTCGGCGCGACCATTCTCCAGCTGCTGCTGCTCGGACAGCGGTTCACGGATCTCGCTGATGCGTCCCATTTTGGTGACGCCATCGACCAGGTTTGCGACCTTCTCACCGAACTGGTCACGGATATCATCGAGTGTGATATCGGTATCCTCAACCACATCGTGCAGCACGGCAGCGGCTACGGCTTCGTGATCGAGCTGGAGGTGATGAACGATTTCGGCAACCGCAAGACAATGTACAAGGTAGGGTTCACCGGATGCGCGGGTCTGGTTACGATGTGCTTTTTGCGCACACTCAAGCGCAGCACGAATCATCTGTTGTGCAGATTCATCGCGTCCAAAGCTGACCGATGACAACCAGGCATCTACATCCGGTAACTGGCCATCGTTCGGTGTCGTGGTTTCCGCGCGCGCTACCATAATACTGTTAGTGTAGACGCAGAGTCGTACGCTCGCTAATTATCGTTCGTTTCTGCGGCTTTCAGGTCCTCTGCCAATTGCTCAAATATCTGTTCCAGGCCCTGCTGCATGGCATTTGCCAACGCATGCATATCTCCCGGAATTGCATCATTTTGCTTCCGGTAGACCTTTGTCCATACCGGAACGTCGTTACGGGTAGTACGCAAGACAACTTCAAGTTCGATATCTGCCTGACTGCGACCGGCACCAACCAGAGACTCGAAGCGGCGCACGTCCACCTTCAGTTCATAGCGAAAATGCGGACGCTGACCTTCTATTTCTACGCGATCGATTATTCCACTTTGTCGCAGTGCATCCTGTAATGCACGCTGTATCATACGTGGCGGTTGCTCAGCCCAGAATTCGTAATGGTAGCGCGCCAGCTCCAGAGGTCTGTTCTGGTTCCGGTAAAGTATTGCACGCCCTCCACGCAATGGATCTGCTCCAATATGGGCAATCGAAAGCCCACCTTTTAAGATAACCTTGGGAGACACCGCAGGCATACCGGGGTCGAGTTGGTAAAAGCGATCCTCCGGCACCGGCGCACCGGTAGAGCAGGCACCGAGTACCAGCAGCACAAAACCGATAAGCCCCAGTCTAGCGATCACGCTGCACTTCCTTGTCCTGTGGCGCAGAACCACCCAGCAATCGGCCGGGGTTTTCCCTGATCTGGCGACTGAACTCATTCATGTTACGACTGGCATCATCCATATTTTGCAGTATGCCTGTGCTGTAGCGCGAAATCTGATCAAGTATGTGGCGCAAGTCAGCGACCGCCTGACGAACATCAGGGCCACCTTCGCTCACCAATCCATCCAGCTTCGTCATTAGCGACTGGGCATCACGCTTCACTTCTGACAGGCCCGATGTCAATTCACTAAGATCCTGTGCAGCAAGATCAACATTACTCAGAATGCGTTTCACCTTGTGCGCACCCTCATCATCCAGAATGCCAGAGAGGTGGGTGGCGCTTTCATCCAGCTTGTCAACCAGATGTTCGACATCTGTCAGGATAACCGGCACACGGCTCTCAAGAACCCCTCCGACCTGCTGCACGGTTTGGTTAAGCGACTCGATCAGAGGGCGTATGGTATTTTCGCTCAGGTCACCAAAATCACCGGCAACTTCACCGATTACCGCAAATAAATCTATGCCCTGTTCGCCATTTATGCTGTCTCCTGGCGCAAGAAACTCTGCCATGCTGCCTTCTGAGATATTGACAACTGTGTCGGCCAACAGGCCTTCCGAGTAGATACGCGCAACACTGTCTGCGGGAATCTTCCAACCTTCGCTGACTTCCAGTGCAACGCGATAGCTGATGCCATCTTCATTGCGCGTCGGTTCAATACTTGCCACCTGACCGAATACATAGCCCTCGTAGGTCACCAACGTGCCGTCAGACAGGCCTGCAACATTTCGATATTGCGTGTAGTAAACATCCCGCTCACCGGTACCGCTGCTGATTCTCAACAACGTCCAGAACAAAACACCCAGTCCGGCCAGCACGAAAAGACCGACTGCAAAATAATTTATATTTTCGCGTTTCAAACCCGCATCGCTCCTTCGGTTAATCGATGCAGGTAGTCATCCGCATCAACCGGTTCTTCTTCTGAGGTACGTGTCAGCAGATTACGTATCCTCGGGTTATCTGAATTCCGGACTTCTTCTACCGTACCCACCATCAGAATATGACCACGGTCCAGAACCGTAATGCGATCCGCAATCGTAAAAGCGCTTTCCAGCTCATGGGTCACGACCACAATAGATACCTGCATGGCATCACGAATGTGCAGTATTAATTTATCCAGATCCGCTGCCACAACCGGATCAAGACCGGCGGATGGCTCATCGAAAAACAGAATGCCCGGATCCATCACAATTGCGCGTGCCAACGCCGCTCGTTTTATCATCCCGCCAGATAGTTGTGCCGGCATCAGGTGTTCGTAACCGGCAAGGTTCACCACTTCAAGCTTTATACGGCTCATGATCTTCATGGTATTTTCGTCGAGCGCAGTATGTTCACGTAAGGGCATACGAACATTCTCACCCACGTTCATGGAGTTGAACAAAGCGCCGCCCTGAAATGAAACGCCGATTCTTTTACGAATATTCGTCCACTCCCGACCGCTCAATTCACCGATATCTTTTCCGAACAAACGAATTTCGCCAGCGTCAGCTTCATGCAGGCCAAGCATATACCGCAACAGGGTGGATTTTCCTGAACCACTACCACCCATGATGACCATGATTTCACCCGCATCCACAGACAGCGAAACATCGTCCAGAATTTTCTGGTCACCGTAGTAAGTCACCAGACTTCGGACATCAATGACGGGATGCTGGTCTGTCATCTCAACGGCTCAGGAAAAAAGTGAAGATCATGTCAGCAACGACGATGGCGGCTATGCAAAGAACAACCGAGCGGGTTGTAGCACGTCCCAACCCTTCTGCGCCCCCACTGGCATTAAACCCGTTACTGGTAGCAACCAGCGTTATCAGGACGGCAAACACCATGCCTTTGGTGAGCCCCTGGAAAATGTCGCCTGCCACCAGTTCAGTGAACACCCGTGAGAGATATGTCTCAAGGGTGATGTGCAATTCGATGACAGATATGACACCACCGCCGAGTATCGCCATGGCGTCAGACAGAATCACCAGCATCGGCATCATCAGCAACATTGCCGCGAGAATAGGTGAGACAAGATAGCGTACCGGCGACACACCCATTACACGCAACGCATCAATTTCCTGTGCCATTTGCATGGTACCGATTCGTGCAGCAATAGCTGAACCTGAGCGGCCGGCAACGACAATACCGGCAATCAACACACCAAATTCGCGTGTTACCGACATGGCAATCCCGGCGACTACCTGTGACTCAGCGCCGAAATCACGCAGTGTATAGATACCCTGCATGGCCATCATCGCGCCGTTGGCAAACGCCAGAATCGAAACCACCGGAATGGCCAGCACACCGATATCCATCATTTCCTGAACGACTGCGCTGAAGCGGACCCGCTGCTGCATCCATCGACCTAGCAGCAACCACATCACACTCTCAACCAGCAAGGCTGCGCTGTAGCCAAAGTCTTCTACGCCGGAAACGAACTTGCGTCCGACCGACTCACTCAGTTGGCGAAAACGATCTGTGTCTGTGTCAGTCGCCATTTCCCAGCCGCTCGTCCAGTGAGCTATAGATTTTGAATACCTGATCAAGCCGCGCCAGTCGCAACACACTCAGAGCCGCATCGCTGACACCGATCAGGCCAAATTCCAGATCATTGGTGCGCGCATACTGAAACCCTTCCACCAGGCTGGCGACACCGGAACTGTCGATGTACTCCACACTGGAAAGGTCCACCATGACGTGTTTCTTCTTTTTCAGACACGTCAGGATCACCTTGCGTGCATCGGGCGAATTATTCAGATCAATCTCGCCGCTCAGCATGACAACAGAAAAGCCCTGTGTGTCCTCAACCGGAAATGTCATTATCTTCTCCCTGTTCCCTGGTAAAAATTTTCATCTGTAAAAGATTACCGCCATCAGCAGGCGGTTCAATGAATTCGCATTCGTCCATTAGTGTGTTCATCAGGTAAACACCAAGGCCGCCCGGGCGAATGTCATCCAGTTCACGTGAACGTATCTGGTCAACATCAACCTTATCGGCGTAGTCCCTGACTTGTATTACCAATGCTCCGCGCTCTTGTATAACACTGACGTCAACCCGACCGTCCGGTGCCATACCGTAGGCATGCTGGATGACGTTCATGCAAGCTTCGTTTACCGCGAGCACCATGGCATCGGTCTGTGACTCATCAAGTTTGGCCAACTCTGCTGCATCACGCATCACGCTGCGCAACAATCTAAGACGGCTGGCGCGCGAACAAAAGCTGACAGTGACCAGTGGCTCAGCACATTCCATGCTATTTCTTTCCTTCGATAATCATCAGGGTCAGGTCATCTTCCAGTACATCGCCGCTGCCCACAACCGAACCGGTAATGGCGCGCGGGCGCTGCTTTAGCAATACGCTGGCATGCTCTTTCAGCACGCGTATCAAACCTTCTCTCTCAAGCCGCTCGCCATCTTCCATGCGCGCCTCCAGCAATCCGTCTGTATACAGGTATAGACAACCTCCCAGAAGATCGAAAGTCTCATTGGTAAAAACACTGTCAGGACTGATGCCCAAAGGCGGGGCTTCGGCAGGATATTCGGCGATGAGCGCTGCACATCCCATGTGTACGGCGGGCAGGTGTCCTGCATTGGCCAACGTCACTTCACCGCTGGCCTGATCTACCACGCCGGCAAGCATGGTGACAAACATTCCACGTACCGAAGTCTCGTATATTTCCCGGTTAATCATGGCGAGCAGTTTTCCCGGGTCATGAATACCCTTGCCCAGACAGCGAAACAGGCTGGCTGTTTTAGCCATAAGCAGCGCGGCATTCATGCCCTTTCCGGAAACATCGGCAAGGCAAAAAGCCATCTTGTGTTCGCCGATCCGGTAGTAGTCAAAAAAGTCACCTGATACCGCTTTGGCCGAGAGGTTCAACCCCGTAATTCCGGGTAGATGTTTCCTCTCGTCGGGCAGAAGGCTTTGCTGAACTTCTCTGGCCAGATCCAGTTCCCGGTGTAATTCCTCGGCATATCGGTCGCGCTCGCCCAGTGCCTGCTCAAGCCGCCAGGTGAGCTCCTGATAGCTGAGGTTTTCTTCGGCGAGGCGCAGATTTGCTTCACGCAACACCTGGTCGAAGGTCACCTGTTCGCCAACCCGTAACCCCATGGCTGTTGCCGCCTCGGCGACAGATTCAGCAACCTGCTGAAGCAGGTAGTCACTGTGCTCTGCACTGGCATCAAAGTGTTCCGCTAACAAGGTGCGCACTTGTTGAATAGCGGTTCGTTTGTCCGCGCAGCGATAGACCGATGCCATCCAGTCTGCACAGGTCGCAACCGTGCAGAGCATTTTTGTCTGCGGCTCTGTGTCCTCTGGTGGGCCATCGTGGTGATAGCCCATTGCATAGGCCAGATCCAGCGGCAAGTCCCAGCTACTGGCAAGAGTCAGACCTACTTCGTCGTGGGTGGTGTGAAACAGATCAACTTCGATATCACGACGGTCGTCGGGCGTGGATTCCGCCAGCCGATCCCAGTGCTCGACCTTGTCAGGATTCAGGAATAACAGAACCAACAGACCGAAATCCTGTAGTAAACCTGCCGTGAAGCACTCTTCAGGATCGAGTTTGGCCACTTCGGCGAGCATTCTGGCGCTGACCGCACGACGCAGGGCATCTTCCCAGTAAATATCAATATTGAATCCGGGGATCGAATCGGAGCGCAAGGCGTCTCGCATCGACAGGCACAGCATAAGATTTCGTAGCGCGCGGTTGCCCAGCACGGTAACTGCCCGGCTGACAGACTTCACCTGACTGACCAGACCAAAATAGGCGGAATTGGAAATACGCAGCAGTTCTGCGGTCAGAACAGGGTCATTAGCCACCAGGCGGGCAAGGTCCTTGCTGTCAACGCCCGGGCGTGAACAGGCCTGCACAATCCGAATGGCATCCTTGGGTGGTGCGGGCAAATCACTCGGCCGCACCGATTCTTCCCTGACGGTTTCTTCCATAACCTGTTGATCAAGCTTCCTGAAGAGGTTAGTTTGCTCTACCTGTGACCACAGTAACGGCAAAAACGAAGCTGGCTAGAGTGATTTTTTGACTAATGATCAATCGATTAGGATTTATCGGGGGGATGCGCAGAAACCTCCTCCTGCTACTCTGGCTTACGCTGCCTGTCAGCGCCCCAGGCCACGCCGGCAGCCCGATGTTCGACGCGGGACAGGAAGCCTATCTGAGAGGCGATATCCCTGTCGCCCTAACGCTCTGGCGGCCCCTCGCAAAGCACGGAGAAGCTGACGCCCAGTTTGCGCTTGGCACCCTTTATTTTGGGGGAATCGGCGTTCCAGTTGACCTGACAGAATCGAGTTACTGGTTTCTGCGTGCCGCCGAACAGGGCTATGCTCCGGCACAATACAACCTCGGCAATGCTTACAAGCGCGGCGAAGGGGTTCGTAAAAACCTGAAACGAGCCATCCAGTGGTGGAGCAAAGCGGCCGAGCAAGGGCTGGCCGCCGCACAATTCAATCTTGCCATGGCATATTTCGACGGTGCGGGAGTTCCCCAAAACACTGAGAAAGCCCGTAGTCTCTACCAGCAATCTGCCGACAATGGTCACTACCCTGCGGTACAGGCGCTGGAACGGCTAAGAACTGCTTCGGAACCTGCTGCATCATCATCAGCCAGTACAGCAATCTCAGGCGCTGGCTCTTGCGCTGAATGGTTGGGCCAACAGAACCCTGACCATTTCACCTTACAGCTTATGTCTTCTACAGCACGTTCCGACGCACAGAAAACCCGCAATCAAAACGGACTTGAGCCCGCTGTTATTTGTGCCTACGAACAAAAAGGAACGAAACGATACATGCTGATCTATGGTTCTTTCCCGGATACAGCTGCTGCGCAGCAGGCTATCTCAAACCTGCCTGCCAGGCTGCGTCAAAAGCAGCCATGGGTTCGCCGGATTCGTACGGTCTCTGCTCAACTCCGCTAGATCAGCGACTCCAGCGTTGACGGAAACTGCTCGGCCGCTTCCTCAAAGGCGAAGAACAGCTCGTCCTCCGTCAGGCCTACAATTTCCAGCATTGCTTTAGGGACGCTGATTTCAGCACGCGGAGAGCCCATAAAATTCCCCTGATCTGACTCATTCACAAGATGGTTAGCGAGGAACAGAACATGCGCTTCCATACTGGCCTTGTCCGCCAGTTCCGGCTGGTGATGCCATTTGATTGACTGCACCAGGTCCTCTGGCAACTGCCACTGATCCATCAAATGCGCCGCTACGCTCGCGTGACTGAAACTGAAACGCTCGATTTCGGTCTGATACAGAACTTCTTCATCCCCATCGGCAATCAGCAGTAAATCCCGCATCGTTTCAGGACGCTGATAATAGAGCACAAGACTGCCGATATCGTGCATCAGTCCGGCAACAAACAAGCGCTCCGGATGCAGAATGTTGGCGCGTGCTGCAAGCGCTCGTGCCAGCAGGCCAGTGTAAACACTATGCCGCCAGAAGGTATCCATCTTCACCAGATCATTGGGGATGTTATTAAACGATTTGACAGCAGAGACTGACAGCACCAGTTGGTACAAATCGGTGGTGCCAATAAGAGTTACAGCACGACTGATCGTGTCGATCTTGCCACTGAAACGATAAAAAGCACTGTTCGCCATCCTCAGTAATCGTGTTGTGAGATTCGGGTCAACCGATATGACACCGGCGATATCATCAGAATCGGTAGACGGGGAATGGATCAATTCGAACAAGCGCATACACACGTCGGGGGGTGAAACAAGCCCCTCGACATCATCGAGCAGGCTGACGAGTGATTCCTGTGTGGGCTGCGTACTGGCAGTCAGGTTCTGGCTTTTCATGGATACACCGAGGGCTGTCGTTTCTCTGGGTAACGACGCACAGAAAAAAAACTGGAGATACTGCCAGATACGTTTTTTGCCGAATCGTTCACATATTCGGAATTACGTACATGATATTTATCTACCCCAGTCGTTAAACAAAACAGAACGTCAAAACAGCGGGTATTGCCATGTCTGAGCCAATCAAGAAAAATGTCGTCAACCTTGAAGACTATGGAAAGGTTCGCCGTAGTATCGGATCCGGCCCTGGATCAAAGGCCCTGCGAGTGATTCGCGATCAGGCCGCTACCTCACTGGACAAGCACATTGAAACGCTGATGGACAGCGTCGATGACGCGCTTTTCTCCCGAGCAGAAAAAGCTGAAAGCAATATGGTGCAAACCCAGTATTTTGATGCCATGCGGGAAATGCGCATCATACGAAAAGATATCGAAAATGATTTCGCCACCAATTTCAAAAGCAGTTTTGACCGGGGAATACCGCGATCATCTTCCGAAGCTGACCTTGCAAACCTGAGCTTCGACGGTGATTCTGACATTGGTCTGGTCGATACGAACGACCTGGAAGAAGAGCTTGCCGTTTCCAATATGATCAACAAGATTCGCAGTCATTGCCTGCAATCCCTGTATGCACTGGACAAACGGATCGGGTTTTTGATCGGCGACGCAGATCTCGAACGTTTTGAAAACCCGATCGGGCCGGAAGCTATTTGCCATGCTTTCCGGGAGGCAGCTAATCGTATTGAAACCGGGCTGGAAATCCGTCTGGTCATTTTCAAGCTGTTTGACAAGCACATTGGTGCACACATCGATGCCCTGTATCGAGAGATTAACCAGCAGCTCATCAAGATGAATGTTTTGCCGGAAATTCGTACAACGGTGCGCAAGTCTGCGAACCGTGTCCGCTATCCGGGACAAGAGGGGCAACCAGGAACGCCTTCGCCGGACGGTGAAACCGCCGGCATCCCCGGAGACAACTTCCCCGGAAACATACCCGGTCAACCCGTTATGGGTGGCATCCAGAGCCAGGGGTATGCGCAGTACGTTCAACCCTCTATCAACGCCCTGACCTATCTTCAGCAGGGCGGTATATCGGCTAACGACGCTGACTATGCGGAAAATTCTCCCGCACTCGATCCAACGCTTGTTCAAACGGGCTCGATAAATATCCTGCGCAATATACGTGATACCGGCGTTATCCAGAATCTCGGAAAATCCGGTGGCATGACGCTCGATATCGTTGCGATGTTGTTCGACTACATTCTGGAAGACCGCAACATTCCCGATGCCATGCGTGCGCTTATCGGACGGTTACAAATCCCGCTTCTGAAAGTGGCCCTTCTTGATAACCAGTTCTTTTCCAGAAAATCGCACCCTGCGCGGCAGCTGCTGAACCGGCTGGCATCAACTGCGGTTGGCTGGGACGAGTCACAAGGCGCTGAAGACCCGCTCTATCTCAGAGTCGAGTCCATAGTGCAGACCATCCTTGACGAGTTTGATGATGACATCAACCTGTTCGAAAGACTTCTGGCGAATCTGGACGACTTCCTGAATCAGGAAGAAGAACAAGCTGAAATACTTGCCGAGCGCTCAGCCAAAGTCATGGAAGGTAAAGAACGTCTTGCGGCTGCAGAATCAAGCACCATGGAAGAAATCCAGCCCCGTATTGGCAAAGAACTCAATCTGGATTTCGTTCGGGAGTTTGTTGCAACACACTGGAAAAACCTGCTCTTCATTTGCTGCGCGCGTAATGGCAAAGACAGTGAAGAATGGAAACAGGCCGTTCAAACCATGGATGACCTGATCTGGAGCGTCAAACCCAAAACCTCACCGGCAGACCGTCAGCGTCTGGTTGCGATCCAGCCCGGACTACTGGAAAAACTCCGTCATGGCATGGAGCGCCTCTCGATACCCCCGACAGAGCGAGACAGCTTCATTGCCAGCCTGGTACGTGCGCACGGAAGGACGGCAGTCAATGCCGAGGAAACAGGCGAGCCCGATGCCCGCCCGGTCAAACCAGAAGCTGAACCTGTACAAACACCAACCCCGACTGAAACCCCAAAAGCTATCGATGACGCATTTACTGCCCGGGCCCGACAACTCAAATCCGGCACATGGATGGAATTCCGCAGTCATGATGGCGAACATTTTCGCGCCAAGCTCAGCTGGGTCAGCCCGATAACCGGTACCTGCCTGTTTACTGATCGCAAAGGACTGAAAACCGGGAATTACACCATTGAGGAGCTCGCCCACCTGTTACGCAGCGCCCGGGCACGCCTGCTCAACGCAGCACCGTTAATGGATCGGGCTGTTCGAACCGCACTGGAAGAGTACGGGAAAAAATAGCTCACTGGCCAATCACGAACACGTACAGATTAATTACTGCGAATAGCAGTGGTTGGTGTAACAGGTAAATTAACAGGCTGTGTCTGCCTGAAAGCGCCAGCAAGCTGACCACCCTGCTTTCTGAAGGTAGTATTTGATTCAGTTTCCCAAAGCGGCCACTCCGCAACAAAGCATCACCCGTAAATATTCCCACGAGCACCACACCAAACCAGGGCAACAGCGGCACATAGTCTTCGGTCGCCGGCTTGTGTGTCATCATGCCGATCCAGCGCCATCCCGGTTGGTCAAACCAGAGAAACTGCCAACTGTTTCCCGCGACCAGCAACAGTATGCCGAATGCCAATGCCAAAATCGGCTTGCGAACAAACAGTAGTCCCAGAACGCTTGCCAGTGCCACGAAGTGCAACACGCCAAAAAACACTACCCGGTCGCCATACATCCACCATGTCGCCAGACTCACCAGCAGAGCAGCCCCGACGATACGCAACAAGCGCTCCAGAAAACGGCGCACATTGATACTCTTTTGCGCAGAGAGCACGAGACTTACCCCGGCCAGAAAGAGGAACAGGCTCAGAATCAGAGTACGGAAGTTCAGCCAGAAAGAACCCCGGTAAAAATCAAAAGGGGCAAACCCGAAAGACGCGAGATCGAAACAGAAGTGGTAGAACACCATTAGCGCGATAGCCACACCGCGCATGACATCAACTATAGCCAACCGTCCACTTTCATAAACCTGCTTGTCTGCCACTGTCATACTCGAAAGATACCAGAAATCCGCTACTCTCGTAGCGACAAACTGTGCCACCATCGATATACTTCTGCCAGCCGTATTCCGGCAAATGCTCTACAGAGTTATCTAACATCAAAAATGATCGAAGGAGAAACATCATGGAAACAAGATTCCGGATTCCCGGATTCACTGCACTGGTATGCATTGGTATGCTGACTGCACAGGGCGCTGTCGCGCACCAGGCCGGTAAAGCCAGTTCCGGCTATGTCGGCAACAACAGCAAGCACCTGATCACCGACGGATTTGGACACTGCGTTAAAACCGGATTCTGGACCAGTGCTGACAGCCTGGCGGACTGCGGCGACAAAGCGAAAGAAGTGGTTGCTGAACCGGCTCCTGCTGCTCCTGCCCCGGTTGCAAAACCCGCAGTAAAAGTTATTACCGAGTCTGTCTCTCTTTCGGCAGGCGCATTGTTTGCCGTCAACAGCGACACAATTAAAGAGGCGGGCAAAGGTGAACTGCGTGACCTGGCCACCCACATCAAGGAATTATCCGATATCCAGAGTGTTGACATCGTGGGCTATACCGACAGTTCAGGCGCTGCAGCCTATAACCAGAAACTGTCGCAACGTCGTGCAGCTGCCGTGAAAAATTTCCTGATGGACAACGGTGTTTCAACCCGGGTTATGACAACACTGGGTCTGGGTGAAGACAAGCCGGTCGCAAACAATGCAACCGCTGAGGGACGTGCAAAAAACCGTCGAGTCGAGATCACGATTCGCGGCACAAAAAGCCACTAGCAACCAGACCGTTTCACCGCTACTGCAAGCCATGGAAGGCGCGCAGTCAGCATCTCAAATTATTCTTCCGCTATAGCGCCGCCACAACTGCTGCCCTGCCCTGCGGTACAACCAAAGCAGTGATCTGCCACCGCTATCCTTCTGCCTTCAACATCTTCATACGATAAATCAGCGATATGTACCCGCTGGCCTCCGTTGGTTTGCCACACCATATCCAGCATTTGATTGAAATCACAGTCATAAACATAACCCTGCCAGTCAATGCTGATCAGGGATCGACACATTACGGTGTCCAGATTGCCAGATTGATGCGCGCCCTTCAGAAGGTCCAAGTACTCGCCAAACTCCCCCCGGGAGATCAACGTACTACCAAAGCGCTTGATCGGCATATTGACCAGCGCAAACAAATGACTGAACTCGATACCATAACGCGTGCGCAGCGCCTTGCGATAATCAGCTTCAAGTTGTTGCTGGGAGGGAGGTAACGAGGGCCCGAGCGGGTTATACATCAAGTTTAACTCAAGCCCGGTGCCAGCTTGCCCATATCCAAGCCGGTTGAGCCGTTTCAACGCCGAAATGCTTTTTGCGAAAACGCCATCACCACGCTGACCATCAACATTCTCTTCCAGATAACAGGGCAACGAAGCAACAACTTCAGCCTTGTGCTCTGCCAGGAACACGGCAAGATCTTCAAAACCCGGCTCACCCAGTACCGTAAGATTGCACCGATCCGTGACACGGATACCCTCACCACTTGCCCACTCTACAAGACTACGAAAGTGCGCATTCATCTCCGGCGCACCGCCCGTCAGATCCAGGTGCTGAACACCGGAACGCAGCACAAACTCCTGCACAGCATCGACCGTGCTCCGATCCATTTCCTCGGTGCGGTTCGGACCTGCATTTACGTGACAATGCAGGCAACTCTGATTGCAGCGGTAACCCAGATTGACCTGTAATGTGGTTAGTCTGCTTCGTCGAATGGCGGGGAAATCTGAATCAACGAGTAACGGCAGTGTGTTGTGCATAGGCTAAAACCCGGGGGATATGGCGGAGAGGAAGGGATTCGAACCCTTGTGGGGCGGTAAAGCCCCCAACCGATTTCGAGTCGGTGCCGGTATGACCGCTTCGGTACCTCTCCAGGGTATTTTTTACTTGAAAATCAACGGGAAGTAGCACAAGCTGGAACTGCCTCGTTGAGCGGGCGCTATTGTAACTCAGCGCTCTACGAGAAGGCGACAATAATTCTGCCATCAGCCGCTAACCCGGGTAACCACCAGCTAATGACATAACCTGTTTTCACTCTGCCCATGCGTTTCATCCTGCTTATCCCGATCATCCTGCTACTCGGATGCGATTTTCAAAAATCGCAGCTTGACCGTGTTCAGCACCAGGGAGAACTGGTGGTCCTTACGCGTAACAGCGCAACGACCTACTATCAGGGTCCGTTTGGGCCAACGGGACTGGAATACGAACTCACCCGAGGCTTTGCCGATTTCCTTGGCGTCAAACTCAAGCTGGTAACCCCCGATACCCTGACCGACATCCTCAACGGCATCCAGTCTGGCAAAGGTGATATTGCCGCAGCCGGCCTGACCATTACGGATGAACGCAAACGCATTCTGAATTTCGGCCCGGCTTACCAGCATATCACCCAACAACTGGTGTATCGCAGCGGACGTCGCAAACCCAAAAGCCTGGAAAATCTGGGAGGCAGCCTGGAGGTTGTCGCGCAGAGCAGCCACGCAGAAAAATTACGCAGCCTGCAAAAAATTTACCCGGATCTGCCATTTGAGGAGAACCAGGAACTGGAAAGCGAGCAACTGTTGCACCTGGTCTGGGAGCAGGTCCTCGACTTCACCGTAGCCGATTCAAATGAAGTCTCCATCAGTCGGCGCTTCTATCCGGAGCTGCGTGTCGCCTTTGACATCAGCGCACCGGAACCACTCGCCTGGGCCTTCCCTCCGGGTCCGGATACCAGCCTTCTGGAAAAAGCACGTGAATACTTCGATGAGCTTACTCGTACGGGTAAGCTGGAGCAGATGCTCGAGCACTACTACGGCTATGTCTCTGACTTTGACTATGTGGGAACAAGACGCTATATCAAACACATCAAAGAGAGGCTGCCACCTTTCCGCAAGTGGTTTGAGGAATCAGGAGAGAGTAACGGCGAGGACTGGCGTCTGCTGGCGGCAATCGGTTATCAGGAGTCTCACTGGAACCCGAAAGCTGTGTCACCGACCGGCGTGCGCGGCATGATGATGTTGACCAGAAACACCATGCAGCACCTCGGTATCAACAAAAGCCGGCACGATGCGCAGGCCAGTATCGAAGGTGGAGGACGCTATCTCGCCAACATCAAACGCAAGCTGCCGGAACGCATCAAGGATCCGGACCGCACCTGGTTGGCGCTGGCAGCGTATAACGTCGGCTTCGGTCATCTGGAAGATGCACGTATTCTTGCGCAAAATGCGGGTGCTGACCCCGACAAGTGGACCAGTGTGAAGAAATTTCTGCCCCTGTTGAGCCAGAAAAAATGGTACAAGAAAACGCGCTATGGCTATGCACGCGGTCGTGAACCGGTACGTTACGTCGAGAATATCCGCAGCTACTATGACATTCTGTTATGGATAACAGACAAGGATCGTCTGCCGGTTGAAGTTTCACCGGCGTTCCGGATCAACACGCCGGCGCTGTAAGACTCAAGCCACCTGTACGGGAATAGCATTCCCCAGACGGGCAATATGATTGTCCGCATCCAGATACACCAGCTTGGGCTGAAAGCTCACCGCCTCCTGCTCATCGAACACACCATACGTGCAGATAATGATACGGTCACCTGGATCGGCCTTGTGCGCTGCCGCGCCATTGATAGAAATGATCCCGGAGCCGGCCTCGGCACGAATTGCATAGGTGGTAAAACGATTGCCGTTGGCGAGGTTATAGATCTGGATCTGTTCGTACTCGCGCATTCCGGCGGCGCGGAGCAAATCACTGTCGATCGCACACGAACCCTCGTACTCCAGTTCGGAATGAGTCACATGGGCGTGGTGTAATTTTGATTTCAGCAGGGTGATCTGCATCCGTCGGACTTCCTGATATGGGCAACGTCGCTATTATCCCAAGTTCTTCAGGGGGCTGCAAACCGCACGATCTGTGATCAGGCCCGAACGTTGTCGATCAGACGTGCTGCGCCGAGTCTGGCAGCGGCCAACACCACGCAATTCAGCTCTCCGGGGTCGGCCGGGCGCAAACTGTCGGCATGGCGAATTTCCACATATTCGGGGATGAAACCGGCCTGTGCCAACACCTCTTTTGCCTCGTTCTCCAGCGTTCGATAGTCTTTTTTTTGTGTCTTTACCTCACCGATGAGTTGGCACAGTGTCTGATACAACATCGGTGCCACCCGGCGTTCTTCTGCGCCAAGATACTGATTGCGTGAACTCATCGCCAAACCATCAGACTCGCGCACCGTCGACACACCCACAACTTCAATCGGCCAACCAAGATCGTCAACCATGCGCCGAATCACGGCAAGCTGCTGATAGTCCTTCTCACCGAACAGCGCTGCGTCCGGCTGCACCAGATTGAACAACCTCGCTACCACCGTCGCTACCCCGGTGAAATGCCCGGGGCGGAAGTCGTTGCACAAACCCTGACTGACATCAGGAACGTCTATCACCGTACTGTCATGCGCACCCTGCGGATACATTGTAACGACGTCCGGGGTAAACAGCAGGTCTACACCTTCTGAGGTCAGCATCTGCTGATCAGCCTGCAAGGTACGGGGATAGTGTTCCAGATCTTCGTCCGGACCAAACTGCAAAGG
>UOFN01000091.1_pt1 | contig 26467 bp, 27 predicted proteins | sample 1990111 | NCBI WGS metagenome assembly UOFN01 (sample SAMEA4728526, study PRJEB27164) | hydrothermal vent metagenome | biome: marine basaltic hydrothermal vent biome; feature: marine hydrothermal vent; material: mineral | place: Pacific Ocean | collected 2011-06-14/2011-07-23 | depth 1741 m | reverse complement strand
GCCGATGCAAATGGAACTGTTCTCCGCGAATATGTCTATTTCAACGATGCGCCATTAGCACAAATCGTCGGCTCTGATATCTATTACTACCATAACTCGCATTTAGGCACACCGGAATCCATGACGGATTCAACCCAAGCTGCCGTTTGGAGCGCGAGTTATACACCCTTTGGTAAGGGGACGGTTACTGCGGGAGTGGTGGAGAATAATCTGCGGTTCCCGGGACAGTATTATGATCAGGAGACCGGGCTGCATTACAACTACTTCCGGTATTACGATCCGAGTACTGGGCGATACATCACCAGTGATCCTTTGGGGGTGCTTGGTTTAATCGATGTATTTGGTAGTGATTTATTGCCACAAGATATTAATCTCTACAACTACACTGGAAATAACCCAGTTAACTTTATTGATCCAGTGGGTTTATTTCGTAATCCATTTGATATCTATGATGATGCATTACAGGATGCTCAAAACAGTACCTTCCCTGGCCCGCATAATGGCCCTCAAGATGCATACAGGCACTGCTTAGCAAGTTGCGAGAACGCTAGAGAAAATGGGCAAGCGATAGCGCAGTGTTTAGGATTCGCTAATGAGAAAAAGGGAGATTTTGAGCGAGGTCAAGAAGAAGGCGAAAGAGCCATGGATGACCACAATAATGCGATAGGCTTTGCTTTTGGTAGTTCTGCTCAAAGTTTTCAGGGCTGCAGAAACATGTGCTCGGTAGCCGTAAATAATGGCACCACGATAAATAATTATCAGCCAGGTAGCACGCCGAACTATAGGACATATTAGGGTTGTAGTTAATGTTGAAAATAAAAAAATGGCTATTCATTGGGGCATTACTAGGAAGTATTGTCGGTTGCTGGTTTGCTGGTGATTCAAATAATTATTTGGAAGTAGAGAGTGATAGAACTGAACTTGCATTAGGGCTTTTGAGTTATAGTAATTTTTCTGAAATAAAAGCTGTTCTAAACTTAGATAACTCCAAGGTTATTGTGTTGGATGAGGGCAACCAATCAGAAGATAGTTCTAAGAGACCACCCTTTAATATTCATACGATAAAAGTAAAAGATTTAGAGATAGATGGTTATGTTGGAGACTTAGAGCTTTCTTTTTTTAATGATAGGTTGATGTATACACGCTTTTACGCGAGTGATTTTGAAGGATATATTAGTAACCTTCAATTAGGGCGCACACAGTTAGAAAGTCGTGATGGAATTTTAATTAAGCCGTATACACATGTCTGGATTTATACTAACCATCAAAATATCCGTTATATCGGATGGCGGGATACGAGACTATCAAAACAGTTCAATGAATGGATAAAAAGATACTCTTAAGTTCTACTTTACAACTACTTCCGTTATTACGATCCCAGTACTGGACGTTACTTATCGAGCGATCCTATCGGTCTGGCAGGTGGGCTGAATGCCTATCTATACGTGGATGCTAATCCTGTTCGTTACGTTGATCCTCTTGGTCTCAGGGAATCGTATTGCCAACGACCATTAGGTGATTACAGCGGTAAAAATGGTGGAGGCCCGCCTTTATTCAATCATCAATTCATATGTATTGCTCTTCCTGATGGGACTGTCCAATGTGACAGTAATAATAATTCTGATGATGACACAAACCCACTAACGCCAACACCGGGTGTTCCCTCGAATCCTGATAGGGATAATGAAGATGTCGCCCAATGTGAAGACATTGATGACGATGAAGACAGATGTTTTGAAAATTGCGTTGCCAATCAGTGGACACAACCTCGTCCAAATTATGCTATTGGTCCTTTAGGAACGGACTGTCAGGAATACTCTAATGATATAGTTCAGCAGTGTCGTGCTCAGTGCAACTAGGGAAGTTATGACTAAAAAGAATATTATCTACTGGGGCTTCGTTATCGCATATGTTGTGCTTTGTGTGCATACGCTGGTGTCTTTTTGGACACATGATCAAGCGTGGATAGATGGCGAGATATCTGTTCTATTCTTCCTTAAAATGAATGTATGGACATTCCCTATCGGTATCAGCTTTGTCACGATATGTGTTTTAATGCTCGATGCGCTTAAAGTAATAGGATTGGATCTATCTTCATTTTTTAATTTGCAGGCGGAGTATATTTTTATATGGTTGATAATGACTTTGCTTGGTTATTTTCAATGGTTCATCCTTGTGCCTAGAGTTTATAAAATTATTGCCAGAAAATTTACCCATTCCAAATAAAAAATAAGTGGACGGATTTATTGTCCTAATCCGCTAGTCAAAACTATGCACTTTAGTGCAAGGCTTTAGCTGCTACACACAAATGGTAGTCTGGTGTAGTGCGCAAGATTACTGCCGTACTTTTTACCAAATTTCCGCCGTCTTTTTTTGGGCGTGTCGAGTGCCGGCATTTTCTTATGATGCCTTTGGCAAAATACCCCGCGCATCGCTGTTAATGCGCAGGGTGATCGGGCGGGTTTAATTTGGGAAATAACATTCAGGGCAGGTGAAGAGTGAAGCGTCCGCCGCCGTTGATGCCGTCGTTACTGGTGGTAATAAAGCCCTGTCGGCCATTGTGTTGGTGCAGTGCCGCGATGGTGGCTGCGAAGTACAGGCCCAGGCCGGTGCTGCCGGATTTAAAACTGATGGCGGGCGTTGCATGCTCCCGATCAAGCAACATGAAGTCCGGGAACCCGTTGCCGTCATCTTCGACATACAGGGTGAGAAAATCATTCTCTCTTTTTGCGCCAATGCGTATTCGGGATTCAGCGTATTTCCAGGCGTTATTGATGATACTGCTGATCAGGCCACCGACCAGCTCGTGGTCAAAAAACCCCTGTAGTTCTTCATTACACTTCATTTCGATGCTGATGCCTTTTATCGCCAACAAGCCTTCGTTGTCGAGCAGACATTCTTCCAGCACATCGCTGGCGTCGTTTTCTGTAATGTTGGATGAGTACAAAGATTCATTTACCCGGTACAGCGTTAATACCTGAACCAGATTGGAGCTGAGGCGTTTGCCTTCGTAGCGTAACTGGGAAAACTGGTCGCGTGAGGAACACTGCCCAGGGCCGCAACGCGAGTCTATTTCATCCAGCGCGGCAAGCAGCATGCCGACCGAGTTTTTCATGTCGTGAACCGAGTTAGCCAGAATGATATTGAAATCCGGCTTGTCAGTAGAGTCGGTCATAGCGATATTCCGTGTCAGGCGGGTTGCTGGTCGGCGTCGGTTTCAGCAGGAAGGCCGGCAGCCATTTCGCGACAGGTGCCGAGCAAGCGGTTTTGCCGTTCGCGGTGCATTTCATTTTCGCCGGCAGCCTGAATATACCCCAGTGCTTGTGCAAGTGCAGGACGGCTGGGCCCGATATCCCGCATTTTACGGATCAGCGATTGCGCAGCATTGAGATTAATAACCGGGTTACGCGGCATGCCGCGTGCGGCGCGCGAGAACAGTTCAATTGAGGCTTCGATTTCGCCATCCTTCAACAGCTTCACGCCCTCATTATTAATGCTCACGATTTCCTTGCGCGTTGTGTCGATCAATTCACTGATTGCATCACCGGCACCGGCTTCGTCGTACAATTGAGTGATCTGTGCCAGCATGGCAGCGTCGTCGTCGTGATCGCAGATCACCTGACGAATCACGCGGTCAGCATCTTCTTGCCGCTTGTGTTGAAGGCAGGCACGTGTCAGTGACATACCAAGCTCGGCTGATACCAGCTCCGGTTGTTGTTCCACCATGGACAAGGCTTCTTCCAGAGCCCCGGCGCTTTCCTTTTCATTGCCCAGCGCTGTATAGACGTTGCTGGTGACAGTGGCTGTCTCCAGCTTTGCCAGCGGACTGTGCTCAAATTCGGAATTGATTGACTGGGCAACCCGCAAGGCTTCGTTACCCGATTCACGTTTGACCAGCACGCGGGCCAGCGCGGCGTAATCGCCTGGCTCGCGAAGAACGGAACCTTTACCGATGCGGATAGCCTTGCGTCGGGCTGCCTCCGTAATCTCAAGGTTTCCGCTGCGATCTGCAAGGTCGGCCAGCGTGCGTTGCCGGAGCAGTGAACGCGGCGACCGCTCAGCACCTTCCATCAAGGCTTCCAGTGCCTGTTCGGTGTTGCCCAGACGATCCCGTGACTTTGCCAGCCAGTCGTAAGCAGAGATAAAGGTAGGATTAGCCTCAAGCAGTTTTTCAAAAACAGCAGCGGCATTTTTGTAATCCTGGCGGAAAAAGCTGATACGCCCAATGTCGAAGCGTGCCCACGGAAGCTCGCGGCCTGCCAGCACCGCTTCGCAAAGATTTTGTGCGCGTTCGTAATCACCGCTGCGTATTAACAAATCACTTTTCAGTTTGTAAAGTTCGAAGCGGTACTTGCTGTTGTCTTCCATATACCGGTCAATGAGATCGACGGCAACCGTGTACTGTTTCTGATCCATCGCATGTGTAATGGTGCGCAGTTCGGTCTGCTTTTGTACAAACTTCTTGAGCCGAACCTGAAGCGTGACTTTGGTGACCGGTTTGGAAATATAGCCATCGGGCTGGGTTTCCATCGCGCCCATCACCATCTGCGCATTGGTCTCGGCCGAAACCATAATGAAGGCCGAACTGAAGGGCAGAAGATTTCGGTGCCGGGCTTCTTCAAGCACCTGCTGACCGTCCTTGCCTTCGCCGAGATTGAAGTCACAGAGAATGATGTCGTAACGGCTGAGCTGGAGTTTTTCAATGGCGTCTTCACCGTGGCGTGCGGTATCAATACGTTCAGGTTGCCACGGCAGCAGCATGCTGCGCAGCGTCGAGCGCATCTCCGGGAAATCGTCGACGATCAGAATCGTCCTGTGTTTGAGACTCCAGCGTTCCATGTTTGTATCCGTTGCGTCCTGCTTTAGTGTGGCTCCACAGGGTACAATCGGCCTATGTTGCGATTCACTGAACTTTCCCTGCGGCGCGGGCCGCGCCTTTTGTTTGAACAGCTTACCGCACAGATTCACCCGGGCTACCGGGTCGGGTTGACCGGTGCCAACGGAACTGGCAAATCCAGTCTGTTTTCGCTGATATTGGGCGAATTACACGCGGATTCAGGCGAATTTCACCTGCCGCGTGACTGGGTGATTGCCCATGTGGCGCAGGAAGCGCCGGGTGGAGACCGGGCCGCTATTGAATATGTGCTGGACGGTGACCGGGAATTACGGGCGTTGCAGCGGCAACTGGCCGATGCCGAAGCCAGCGATGAGGGGGAGCAGATTGCCGAGTTGCATGGGCGCCTGGAGTCGGTGGGTGGCTACCAGGCACGCAGCCGTGCCGCGCGGCTGATGCACGGGCTGGGCTTCGCCGTTAGCGATGACGACCGTTCTGCCAGCGAGTTTTCGGGCGGCTGGCGCATGCGCCTGAATCTTGCGCAGGCGTTGATGTGTCGTTCTGATCTGCTGTTGCTCGACGAACCCACCAATCACCTCGACCTCGACGCGGTGATCTGGCTGGAGAACTGGTTACGCGCGTATTCGGGGACGCTGCTGTTAATTTCGCACGACCGGGATTTTCTCGACAGTGTGACCAGTCACATTGCGCACATCGATCAGCAACGCATTGTGCTGTATGCCGGAAATTATTCTGCTTTTGAAGTCTATCGCGCCGAACAACTGGCTAACCAGCAGGCACAGTTCGTCAAACAGCAACGCGAGATTGCCCACATGCATTCCTTTGTGGAACGCTTTCGCGCCAAGGCCACCAAGGCGCGTCAGGCGCAGAGCCGACTCAAGGCGCTGGAGCGGATGGAACTGATTGCGCCGGCACATGTTGATTCGCCTTTCCATTTCACCTTGCCAGCCGCAGAAAAAATGCCGGATCCCTTGCTGCGACTTGATCGAGTATCTGCCGGTTACGCAGATACAACGATTATCAGCGCGGTAAATCTTGGGCTGTCACCCGGTGATCGTATCGGTCTGCTCGGGCCAAATGGCGCAGGAAAGTCGACGCTGATTAAATTACTGGCGGGTGAAATTACAGCGCAGTCTGGTGAATACATACCGGCACAGGATCTCAAAATTGGCTACTTTGCCCAACACCAGATCGAACAACTGGATCCGCAACACAGTCCGTTGGATCATCTTCAGCAACTTGATCCGTTGGCACGCGAGCAGACACTACGCGATTATCTGGGTGGATTCGGTTTTATCGGCGACCAGGCGCTGGCACTGACCGGCCCTTTTTCCGGGGGCGAAAAATCACGGCTGGCACTGGCATTATTGGTCTACCGCCGCCCCAACCTGTTATTGCTGGACGAACCAACCAACCATCTTGACCTGGAAATGCGCCAGGCGCTGGCAACGGCCTTGCAGGACTTTGAAGGAGCCATGGTGCTGGTCTCACATGACCGCCATTTGTTACGCGTCTGTTGTGACCAGTTGCTGCGTGTCCACGATGGCACGGTAGATGAATTTCCGCTGGGGCTGGATGACTATCCCGCCTGGCTGGCAGAACAGTCTCGTCTTGCACAAACGGTAAGCGACTCCCGCAATGACGTGCCTCAGAGCGCCAATGCGCGCAAGGCGCAGAAACGCCTTGAAGCGGAGCAGCGCAAGCAACTGCAGCCTTTACGCAAAAAACTGGACAAGGCCGAAGCGCAGCTGGAAACCTTGCACTCGCGTCAGACAGAGCTGGAAACCCGGCTTGCCACCCCCGAGCTTTATGCGGACGAGAACCGGGACGAGTTAAAAACCCTGTTGCGCGAGAAGGCAGATGTCGATAGTCAATGCGAGCTTGCCGAAGCAAACTGGATGGAATTTGCCGAATTGCTTGAATCAGCGATGGGTAACATTAATTAGTTGTAGTTGGTTGACATGGATCAAAACGGCAAAACCCTCAGCCCCCCATAATGACTTCGCCCTGACGGAAGCAGTATCAGGTTGACAAAATCCAGATCCATCCTTCAGGATGTTCGACGACTTATGGGTATACAGGTATGGAAACGAAGACTGTCACAAATTGCTGCAGCTTCACCCGTCGCCGTTATTCTGGGGGGTGTTCTGTTCGGCATCCTGTTCTGGGGTGGCTTCAATACTGTGCTCGAAGTAACCAACACCGAAACGTTCTGTATTTCCTGTCACGAAATGCGCAACAACGTCTACAAAGAATATCGCGGAACCATCCATTATCAGAATCGTACCGGTGTGCGGGCAACCTGCCCGGACTGTCATGTGCCGCGCGACTGGGTTCACAAGGTGGTGCGCAAGATTGCAGCGACCAACGAGCTGTATCACTGGATGCATGGTTCGATAGATACCCGCAAAAAGTTTGTCGCCAAACGCTACGAGCTGGCGCAGCACGTTTGGGATGGAATGAAAAAGACCGATTCACGCGAGTGCCGGAATTGTCACGATTTCGAGTCAATGCAGGTTCCGGAAGGTACTGCGGTAGAAGACGACCGTCACTGGCGGGCCAATATGGAAGGCCAGACTTGTATCGATTGTCATAAGGGAATTGCACACCAGCTGCCCGAGGAATTTCTGGATATTGAACACGCACGATTTGAAAAGGAAAAAGTACCCTGTTACCAGTGTCATGCGGATATGCAAAAGCCACCGGATGATGACTGGGAGTATTAAAACAGCTATACCATGGGAGGTCGACAATGCTGAATCACATCAAGGTCGCTGCACCGGTACTCGGTGGCGTACTTGCCGCACTCTTTAGTACCAGCCAGGTCGCTGCGGCGACCAGTGCGGAGCTGGTGTCAAAAGGTGAAGCGATATATAACCAGAATTGCCTGTTCTGTCACCAGCCGGATGCCATTGGCAAGCCGGGGTTTGCGCCATCACTGGCAAACCCGGAACTCTTGAGCGTGTCATCGGACAAGTTTCTGATGAGTACCATTCGCGACGGCCGGGTTGGAACCGGTATGCCACCGTTTTCGCATCTCGGTCGTGAGTCAATCAAGTCTATCGTGACTTATCTTCGATCTCACGAAAACAGCCCAAACCGGGCCGACGAAGTGGATGCGCAGCCCGATGCGCACGGTGACCCAAGGCTTGGCAAGCAGTGGTACGACAACATTTGCTCCACCTGTCATGGTATGGAGGGCGACGGTTACGCGGCAGGCGGTACCGGAACCGCCATCGGCAAGCCCGGTTTTCTGCACAAGGTATCTGATGGCTTTATTCGTACCACCGTCAAGAATGGCCGTTCCAACACCCGTATGCTCGGGTTCCAGGGACCTACCGGCCTGGCAAATCTTTCTGATCAGGAAATTGACGACATCATCGTCTACCTGCGCAGCCTGTCGAAATAGCAAGGAGTCAAGAGCATGAAACGTTTCAAGATGACGCGAAGAAACTTCCTTAAAGGCAGCACCTTCATTACCGGTTCGGCAGCCGGGACCAGCCTGTTTGTCGGCATAAACCCGGAACTCGAGGCGGCACCTGCCGCCGCAGGAAATACCGCAACGCGCACCACGGCGCTGGCACAATGTCCCTACTGTGGCGTGGGCTGTGGCACGATTATCCAGGTGGAGAATGGCAAGATTGTTTCCATGCGCCCGGACAAAGACCATCCAACCAACTATGGCCTGCAATGCATCAAGGGCTTGACCGCCGCCGAGCCGATCTACGTCGATCGCATGGAAGGCGAACCCTATGTACGTAAAGACGTCTGGGCTGAATGGGAAAAACCCGGGCACGGCGACCTTGAGTATATAAGCAAGACCAAGGGGTCTTTCGAGGAAGAGCACTTTATCCGCGTGCCCTACAAGGAAGCCTCCGAGATGGTGGCGCACAAGATTGCGTACCTGGCCAAGAAGTATGGCGGCAACTCGATTGCCCTGTACGGTTCCGGTCAGCTCACCATGGAAGGCCAGTACCTGGAAAACCTGTTTATGAAGGGTGTGCTGGGTTCCAACACCATCGAGGCCAATGCGCGCATGTGCATGACCTCGGCGGTAACCGGTTACTTCGCCACACTCGGTTCCGATACGCCGCCGCTGGCCTATGACGATATCGAGATATGCGACATGATCATGCACTTCGGTCATAACGCCCGCGAATCGCATCCGATTATTTTCTGGCGTGCGGCGGACTACAAGAAGAAGTCAGATATTCCAACTGTTGTGGTCGACCCGAGACGTACCGGCACAGTAATGGGCTATGAGGATATCAACCCGGAGAATTCCGTACATGTTCCGATTCTCAATGGTGATATCAGTTTCCTCAATTCAATTGCCCATGTATTGCTCAAGGATCACAAGGACGTCATTGACTGGGAATTCCTCAAGGAGCACGTTACCGGCTGGAAAGAATACGTTGATGGCGTGACCAATAACTATAGCCCGGAGCAGGTTCAGGACCGTATGGGCGGCAAGAATCATGATGTCTCACCAGAGCTGATCCGCAGGGTAGCTAATATGTTTGCCGATGCTACCCGCAAGCGCCTGGCACGCAGCAAGGGCAAGCAAAGTGGTAAGGGTTACGGCGGCGTCATTATCATGTGGGGTATCGGTTATAACCAGCATATCCACGGTCAGAACAATGTCATCTCCATCATCAACCTGTTGACACTGACCGGCAACCTGGCCAAGCCGGGCTGTGGCCCGTTCTCCATGACTGGCCAGCCGAATGCCATGGGTGAACGCTTCACCGGTGGTCTGACCGGACGTTTGCCGTTCAACGAGCCGCTCAGTAATGAGAAGCATCGCCTGAAGATGGCCAAGTACTGGAATGTGCCGGAAAAAAACCTGGAGAATGCGCTCAATTCGCAGAATCCCGGTATGGCGATAGGCATGATGGAGCGTGCCCTCAAGGGTGAGGTGAAAGCCATGTTCCTGGTTTACGCCACGCACATCGACCTGCCCGACCAGGAGAATCTGGTGCGGCCCGCATTGGGCAAGATGTTCAATGTGGTGCAGGAGATCTACCGCCACGCACCCAACAATCTGTATGCTGACGTGATCTTCCCGGCGGCGACCTGGGGTGAGGTCAACGGCGTGTATATCAGCTCCGAGCGGCGTATCAATATTTGCGAACAGGCGGCTATGCCACCCAAGGGCTGTTTGCCGGATCTCGACATGGTGGTGCACAAGGGAAAGGATATCGCCAATCTGCTGGGTATGGATGGCGACAAGATCTTCCCCTGGAAAACCGACAAGAACGGCTTTATCGATACCGAGGAAATCTTCCGTGATATATGCCGCGCTTCGGCCGGCACCGATACCGATCTGACCGGTATTCTGGAACGCGAAAAACTCGACGGTATCGCACCTTACGAACAGCTCAAGCAGTTACGTGGTATCCAGTGGCCGGCGCCGACCTACGAAATTGCCAAAAATGGGGGTTCCAAGCGTCGTTATATGATGCAGGAAGGTCAGTGGAAGAATAAACCTTATGGTTATTTCCGCACCAAGGACGGCAAGGTGCATATGAGACTGTGCAATCAGGATTACAGTAATCGCGAGGAGCTGACCAAAAAGCTGATGGAGTTTGGCCAGAAGGAAGGTCTTTATACCATTGACCACATGGACCTTATCAAGGAAGCGCGCGACAAGGGCCTCACACCTGATTTACCGGATGAGAAATACCGCGGGCGCAACTGGGACAAGGTGCCAAAGGACAAGTATCCCTACTGGTTCGGTCTTGGCGTGGTGTACGAGCACTTCCATACCGCGAAATCCAATCGTAGTCCGACCACGCGGCGTCTGGTGCCGGAAATGTATGTCGAGATGCACCCTGATGATGCGAAGGATCTCGGTATCAAGGATGGCGACAAAGTGCGCGTGGTAACACGCCGCGGTCAACTGGAAGCACGTGCGCAGGTGGGTACCAACAGCCTGGTGAAGCCGGCGCGTAACAACGTCCCGCGTGGTTACATGTTCGGTCCCTGGAACCTGTCGGTCGCAGACAGTGCGGTGCCGGAGAAGAACAAGTGGCTGGCGAATCGTGTCACCAGTCGTGTGTGGGATCCGGTATCCGGGCAGGTGGATTTCAAGAAATCCGCAGCACGTATCGAGAAAATGTAGTGGCACAGCGGCCACCGTAACCGAATGCAGCGTAGAACCTTCATTAAATCAATTGGCGTCGCGGCGGCAGGAGCCGCTGCGCCGTTGGCGTCTGCGGCAATGCCCAGGCGCTCATCACTGCGATACCTGCGTCCACCGGGCGCGCTGGCCGAGGAGGAATTCCTCAGCCGCTGTATCCGTTGTGGTCAGTGTGGTGAGGCCTGTCCCAACCGCTGCATCAGATATTTTGGACTGGGTAACGGTCTGGCTTCGCTGGATACGCCGTATATTATTCCGCGAGAAAAAGCCTGCATTCTGTGTATGAAGTGTGGCGACGTTTGTCCCAGCGGTGCCATCCAGCCTATCGTACGCGAAATGGAGCCGATTCTTGAAGGCGTGCGTATGGGGCATGCCGTGGTCGACAAACGCCTGTGCCTGTCCTACCAGGGCAAGAGTTGTGGTGTTTGTTATCGCGCTTGCCCGTTGCCGGATGTTGCAATCCGCGTTGGTATGATGGAACAACCGCACGTGACCGACCAGTGCGTGGGTTGTGGTCTGTGTGAACGTTCCTGCATCCAGATGCCACAGGCCATTCGTATTGTCCCCAATTACGGGTAAAGCATGAGCACGAAGGCAAGACCGTTTTTTCTCTGGCGACACCTCAACAAGCTACGCTGGTTGACGCTGGCTTTAGTGTTTTCGATGCTGGTGTTCCTGCCGTTCGTTCACTTGTACCAGACCTACGTGGCGGCACACGCCTATGACCTGCTGGCACCGCAGGAGAAAGAACTGTACGACACCATGGAAATGTTGACTGCACCCTTCGTCAACGATCCCGCCGAAGATCTGGACGCCATCAAGGGCAATACCTGGTCCGGTACTTTTTTCGGCCTGCAGCTTAGTGATCCGCTGGCCGCAATCGGTCAGATGGCGGCTGGCATGAACCTGTACACGCCGTTCCTGCTCACGGCACTGATTCCCGTTCTTCTTACACTGCTGTTCGGACGGTTCTACTGCGGGTGGATTTGTCCGGCCAGTTTTCTCTATGAACTGAACAGCAACTTCGCCACGCTTTTGCAGCGCATGGGTTTGCATACGGGACATCGCCAACTCGACAAGCGTTTCAAGTACGTGGTGCTGGTCACCGGGCTGGTAATTTCCATCGGAACCGGCTCGGTGGTGGTGGCGGCAGTCTATCCGCCGGCCATTGTGGGGCGGGAAATCTATTATGCTGTCGCACTGGGTGGTTTCGGCGCGGGTGCAGTGTTCTTTGCGGTGACGTTATTGTTTGACCTGCTGGTGGCGCAACGTGGCTTCTGCCGTTATCTGTGTCCGGGCGGTGCGCTGTATTCGTTGTTGGGGCGCTACCGGCTGTTGCGCATTCAACGCGTAGTCAGGAATTGCAATGACTGCGCCAAGTGCAATGCCATTTGCGAGTTCGGACTCGATCCCCTGCGTGATGGCTTCGGTCAGGAGTGCAACAACTGCACTGCCTGTATTGCCGTGTGTCCGACGGATGCGTTGACCTTCGAGATCAAACTGAAGGATGTGGGTTACCAGGGGCCGGGGCACCTGGGCAAACGTTATCAGCGGGAACATCAGAATGAGGGGCGCACGGAGGAGACAGCATGATCCAGCGGCGTACCGTACTGCAAAGACTCATGTACGCAGCAGGCATTGCCGTGGCCAGTACCTTGCCATATGGTTTTGTGCGCCTTACTACGCCGGATGCCAGGGCTGATTTCGGCAGGCACCTGCGCCCCCCCGGCGCGCTGAAAGACGATAAGGCTTTCAACAGTGCCTGTATTGGTTGCGGTCTTTGCGGTGAAGTCTGTCCGCCACGTTGTATCCGGTTTTACCAGCGCGAGGGCGGCGACAAAGCCAATACGCCTTATATCGATCCGGAGCAGAAAGCCTGTATCCTGTGCAACAAGTGTATGGAGGTGTGTCCCACCGAGGCGCTGACTGAAACACCGCGCAACGATATCGATATGGGAATTGCCCAGATCGACCGCAGCGCCTGCTACCCGTGGGTGGATCGTGGCATCTGCGGGGCTTGCGTCAGTATCTGTCCGTTGGGAGAGCGCGCCATTGGTTTCAAGTTCTGGGGTCAGTACAAGCCGATTGTGAAAACGGATTGTGTCGGTTGTGGATTGTGTGTGGAGGTCTGTCCGCATCCCAGCCTGCCGATCCGCATTGTTAAACATTCAGAAGGAACGGTTGCCAGACATCGCGTATGAAAATTCTTCGACAGTTTTTGTTCACCTGCGGCTTGTTTGCCTTCATGGCACCGGTGTTTGCCCACCATGTGCTGGGCCGGCCGGCGTACAGCCTGAATGAAGATTCCAACACACCACCGAGCATGCAGGTGGAAACCCAGATCGGCAATTACTTTGTGACCTACATGGTGTACCCGGCGTTTCCCCGCGCTGGTGAGCCGGGGCGTATCAACCTGTATGCCAGCCACATGGACACCGGTGAACCGTTTAACGGTGAAGTGACCTTTACCGTGCGTGACGATGTCTGGTTTGGTGGTGCGGAACCGGAAGTGCTCGGGGTGCAACCGCAGGATGACAGCGTATTCCGCCAGGGGTTTGTGTTCAACGACGATGGTAGCTACATCATCCGTGCCGAATTCCAGGCGGAGGGCGAACCCTACCTGGTCGATTTCCCGCTACGCATCGGACAGCCGTCCCCGGTGGGCCCTCTTACGATAACGGTGATTATTTTGCTGGTGGTACTGATCGCGGCCAACCTGTTCCAGCGCAAGCGCCTGCAACGTGAGCGTATTCGCAGCGCACACCGTGACAAGCGCACCAGCGCTATCAAGGAGGAGGGCGCTCCGTGATCATGACCCATCCGGGCCTGCCCGCACTATGGGGCATGGTGGTGATCGGCGGTATGGTCATCCTGACCCTGTGGGCCGTTATTGCACCCTTGCCGGGTTCTGCCGGTGCTGCCGTATACAGTCTTGCACGCATGCCATTGTTGCGGGGACTGGTACGCTTTCTGGTTTCCAACCCGAAAATCTTACTGGGCCTGAAGTTCGTTTTCGTCGTACTGTTCCTGCTGGTGATTTACGCCGGTCTGTTCGGCAACCCGATCCCGGAACGTAACATCGCCACCGTACTCACCTGGAATATCTGGTGGGCGGGGCTGATTTTCTCTGTGTTCTTTCTGGGTACGGCCTGGTGTGCCGTTTGTCCCTGGGACACACTCGCCCAGTGGCTGGTGCGCCGTCGCCTGTGGAAACGTGCCGAGCCCAGTAACAGCCTTAACCTGCGTGTGCCGCGTGTCCTGCGCACTATCTGGCCGGCCTTGTTCATGTTTATTGCACTCACCTGGCTGGAGCTGGGGCTGGGTATTACCACAGATCCCTATGCGACGGCGGCGGTGTCATTACTGATGGTGGTGATGGCGACCAGCTCGCTGGCTATTTTTGAGCGCAAGGCATTCTGTCGTTATTTCTGCCCGGTGGGCCGTACCGTGGGTTTTTATTCACAACTGGCGCCGGTCGAGCTGCGACCGATCGATACACAGACCTGCGCTGACTGCACAACACTGGAGTGTTACTACGGCGATAAAGAGACCGAACCTTGTCCGACCTCGCTGGTGATGGGGCGATTGAAGCAGAACAGCTATTGCACCTCTTGCGGTAACTGTGTGCGCAGCTGTCCGCACGACAACGTGGCGTGGCGCTTGCGTTCACCCAGCGTCGAAGCGGTACAGGATGCCCGGCCGCGCCATGACGAAGCCTGGTTCATGATCGGGCTACTGGCGCTGACCGGGTTCCATGGCTTGTCGATGATGGGTTTCTGGGAAACATGGATGAGCGACATTGCGCGCATTCTGAATGACTCGGGACAGTTACTGGTCAGCTTTACCGTGGGCATGTTCGGCAGCATGGCAGCTGTGGTGCTGGTGTATGCGCTGTTTGTGCTGGCTACCCGGCAGCTGGTCGGTGGTACATCGTTTCGGCGCCTGTTCATGACGCTTGCCTTCGTGGCGTTGCCACTGGCGTTTGCTTATCACCTGGCGCACAACCTCAACCATCTGGTACGTGAAGGGGTTGGCGTGGGCGCCGTATTTGAGAACCCGCTGGGTACTGGTATGGCACCGTTAAGTCTGGCAGAAAAACACGCACGCCATTTTGATATGTTGATCTCACAGGAGATGCTGTTTGCCATACAAGCCGGGTTGATGGTGTTCGGGTTCTGGATTGCCGTACAGATTGTGCGTCACCGTGGGCGTGCAGTCCTGGCTGCCGGAGGCCACAGTGGTAGCTGGCGGTTGGCACCGATGCTCGGATTTGTTGTGTTAATCACCGGGTTTCACCTCTGGTTGCTGTCGCAGCCCATGATCATGAGAATGTAATGGACTCTTCACGACGCGCATTTTTCCGCCGGGTAGCGAGCAAGACCGGCGAGACGCTGGTACAGGAAGCGGGCAAGCAGGTGGCGCGTCGTGCGTCGCACTGGATACGCCCGCCCTGGGCACTGGATGAGCTGGAGTTTCTGCTTGCCTGTACTCGCTGCAATGCTTGTGTCGAAGCTTGTCCGCATCAGACCGTCTTTTCATTGCCGGCCCGACTGGGTGTTCAGTTTGCCGGCACCCCGGCGCTGGACCTCATCAATAAAAGTTGTCACCTGTGTGAGGACTGGCCCTGTGTCAGTGCCTGCGAGCCAGGTGCTTTGCTTCTACCAGAACGGGAAGAGGATGAACCGTTACCGGCACCGAAGCTGGCGTGTGCGGAAATTGATACGCAACGATGTTTACCCTGGCAGGGTCCGGAGTGCGGTGCCTGCGCGGCTTCCTGCCCGCAGCCCGGTGCGCTTAACTGGGAGAACTGGCGGCCGGTGATTGATGCGGAACAGTGTACAGGCTGTGGTCAGTGCCGCGAGGCCTGTATTATCGAGCCGCGAGCAATCCGTATCAGCTCACTGAATAAAGATCAAGAATCCTGCGAATAAACTCTGGCTAAAGCGTAAACATGAAAATCGCGCCCTGGTCAGTCGGGCTATCTGCCCATATCCGGCCAGCGTGCCGCCCCACGATACGTGCCGCAGTAGCCAGACCGATACCGGTGCCTTCAAACTCATTTCCGTGCAGGCGCTGGAAAGCGCCGAACAGTTTATCGGCGTAATTCATGTCAAACCCGGCCCCGTTGTCTTCCACGAAGTACACTGTTTTGCCGTCTATTTCTCTGTTGCCGAAATGAATCCACGGTTGGCTTGTTTTACCGGTATATTTCCAGGCGTTGCTGATCAGGTTATCTAACAGAATAGCCAGCAGGTGCGGGTCTCCGTGAGCATGAATGCCTTGATCAATCGTTATTTCAATGTTGCGGTCAGGATTTTCCTGCTGTAACTGTTTTATGGCTTCTTCAGCCAGCTCACTCAGACATACCGACTGCTTGCTGAAATTGCTCCGTGCCACGCGCGACAGCTCCAGTAAGTCGTCTATCAGTACAGACATGCGCTGGCTGGCGGTGCGTACCCGCTTGAGATAATCTTTGCCGGTGTCGTCAAGAATGTCGGAATAGTCTTCCAGCAGCGCCAGACTGAAACCATCGATACCGCGTAGCGGTGCGCGTAAATCGTGTGACACGGAATAACTGAAAGTCTCCAGCTCCTTATTAATACGATTCAGTTCGCTGGTGCGTGAGACGACCTGTTCCTCGAGATGCTCGCGATGGTTTTTCAGTTTTCTTTCCGCATCCTTCAATGCGTTAAAAGATTCCTGGATGTTGTTTTGCATTTGTCGAAACGCATCTACCACAAGATCAAGTTCGTCCGGCTTATGCTTGCGCCGACCTTTGGTTTCCAGCTCCAGTGGAGTGCCCAGTGTTTCGGGATCAAGATTACGCGTAAATTCTGCAATGTTCACCAGATGGCGCGTAACCAAAGTGTGGAATATAACGAATATAAATCCGGCTACCAGAAACGTTTTGATGGCATTGGTAAAAAGTATAATCCATACCCGGTCAATCAGCCGTTGATAGACGCCTTTCAGACTGGCAACTACGGTCAAGGTGCCAATCGTGATCGTGTGATTCCGGAACTGGTGTGTCATGGTGAACTGTCGCTGGATCGTATTTTGACTTTGCGGGGTGCCGAGCCGTACCCAGACCCGGTCGTCGTCCCTGATTTCCAGGAACTGCATATCGCGCATCTGCAAAATACCTTCGACGTGGGTGCGAAGTTCCCTGGCGTCGGAAGCCCACAACGTTTCTGACAGACTGTTCAGATGTACGGTTTGTATTTGTTGCAGACTGTCTTCGATATAATTGATGTCTTTGTCGTAATCCAGATACAGTTGAAACGCTGTCGCGATCAGAGTGATAAGCGAGCTGAACAGAATGACGTAGGTGATAAGGCGGCGGGCGATGATCGAACTGAAAATACCCGGTGTAGCGTGTTCCAATGGATCAGCCTCCGGTGCAGGGCAAAAGGATTTCGGTAAACAGTCGCTGGTATTCGCCATCGGTTTTCAGTGCACGTAACTCACTTGCCAGCAGGGGTACCAGTTTACGGTGACGCTCGTGCAGGTACACGTACATGCTTTCTTGTGCCAGAGATTTCTCCACAATATTTATGTTCTGAAGTTGATGCTTGCGGATATAGGCAAGCCCGGACCAGCGTGAATAGAGGATGACATCGGTACGGTTTTTCACCAACAGAGTGAATAACTGGTCAGCATTTTTTACACTGACAAGTTCAGCCGAGGCGGGGATATTCTGCTCGAAAATTTTCCAGCCGGTGATGACGGCAACCGGAAGTGTAGCGAGATCCTCCCAGTCATTGATTTGCAGTGAGGCATTGCGGGTAAACGCCACAAACTCCAGATCAAGGATTTTTTCAGGTACCTGTATCAGGTTCGGGTAGTGTTTTTGCAAACCACCAATCCGCAGCATCTCACCATCGTTGATTCCGTCATTCGCCACAATCAGGGCGCGCTCGGCAGGTATCCGCACCGTTTCAAGCCGGTAGCCGAGGCGTTGCAAAGCTATACCGAGCAGGCTGTCCAGAAAACCGGTCTGCGAAGTGTTGCTAAGAGGTTCGGAGACTGCGGTATTCAGTATCAGTGTTTTGTCGTCTGCCGGGGCTTCAGCCTGCACCGGGCCCGGGATCTGACAGAGACAGGCAAGCAGTACCAGCCCAAATATCGATTGCATCATCCCTGTGTCTTGCTCTCTGATGGTTTTTTGGTGGAGCAAGTATAGAATAATTTGTCGCTCGGCTGTTGCTCAAGCGGGATATCGAGAATTTCTCCATTCTCGCCATGATTTCCGGTATCATACGCGGCCATTTAGAAGGGAATGGTTGTCTGCTGTAGTTGGGCAAGGCGGGTTCCCCGGCGTGGCACCAGTTCGCCAGCCTCAATACGAGATTCAAGCCATGTTATTGATTTAGCATGGTTTGTTTTATTTTCGGCGGACAGAAAGTGCGGTTCGATGACGATTTAACAAGCTAACGAGTTGATACCATGACAGAACTAAGTAATTACCGGAATATCGGTATTTTTGCCCACGTGGATGCTGGCAAGACCACGACCACCGAGCGTATCCTGAAGCTGACCGGCAAGATCCACAAAATTGGTGAGGTGCACGACGGCGCCGCGACCACCGATTTCATGGAACAGGAGCAGGAGCGCGGCATCACCATTCAGTCTGCTGCTACCACCTGTGTGTGGGATAACCACCAGCTGAACATTATAGATACCCCCGGACACGTGGACTTCACCATTGAAGTGTATCGCTCGCTGAAAGTGCTCGACGGCGGTGTGGGTGTGTTCTGTGCTTCCGGCGGTGTTGAACCGCAGTCGGAAACGAACTGGCGTTACGCCAACGAGTCCGAAGTGGCACGTATCATTTACGTCAACAAGCTGGACCGTATCGGTGCTGACTTCTACCGCGTGGTCAAGCAGGTGGAAGACGTACTGGCGGCCAACCCGCTGGTGATGGTGCTGCCGATCGGTGTGGAAGACGAGCTGACCGGTATGGTTGATCTGCTCACCCGTAAGGCGTGGGTGTGGGACGATTCCGGTGATCCAACAAGCTACACCATCGAAGACGTGCCGGCCGATATGACCGACCTGGTCGAAGAATGGCGTGAGAAGCTGATCGAAATGGCACTGGATCAGGACGATGACCTGATGGGTGCCTACCTGGACGGCACCGAGCCTTCTATCGAAGACGTCAAGCGTTGCATCCGCAAGGGTACCATCGCGCTGGACTTCTTCCCGACTTATTGTGGCTCCTCGTTCAAGAACAAGGGCGTGCAGCTGGTGCTGAATGCCGTTGTTGATTACCTGCCGAGCCCGACCGAAGTGAAGCCTCAGCCTGAAGTGGACATGGAAGGTAACGAGACCGGCGAATTCGCTATCGTTGATCCTGACAAGCCACTGCGCGCACTGGCATTCAAGATTATGGATGACCGCTTTGGCGCGTTGACCTTTGTGCGTATCTATTCCGGTCGCATCAACAAGGGCGATACCATCCTCAACACCTTTACCGGCAAGTCCGAGCGTATCGGTCGCATGGTGGTCATGCACGCCGATGACCGCGAGGAAATCAGTTCCGCGCAGGCTGGTGATATCATCGCCATTGTCGGCATGAAGAATGTGCAGACCGGTCATACACTGGCCGACGTGAAGAACCCCGCCACACTGGAACCGATGGTGTTTCCTGATCCGGTCATCTCCATCGCCATCTCGCCGAAAGACAAGGCGGGTTCCGAGAAGATGGGTATCGCGATCAGCAAAATGGTGCAGGAAGATCCGTCCTTCCGCGTTGAGACCGACGAAGAATCCGGCGAAACCATCATCAAGGGCATGGGCGAGTTGCACCTGGATATCAAGGTCGACATCCTCAAGCGTACCCACGGCATCGACGTTGAAGTCGGCAAGCCGCAGGTGGCTTATCGCGAAACGATTACCCAGAAAGTCGAAGACAGCTACACACATAAGAAACAGACCGGTGGTTCCGGTCAGTTCGCCAAGATCGATTATGTGATCGAGCCGGGCGAAGTGAACAGTGGCTTCGAGTTTGAATCCAAGGTGACCGGCGGTAACGTGCCACGTGAATTCTGGCCGGCCATTGAAAAGGGTTTCCGCATGAGTATGGAAACGGGCGTGCTCGCCGGCTTCCCGCTGCTGGATGTGAAGATTACCCTCATGGACGGTGGCTACCACGCGGTTGACTCCTCGGCCGTGGCTTATGAAATTGCCGCCAAGAGCGCCTACCGCCAGTCTGTGCCCAAGGCCGGCCCGCAGCTGCTGGAACCGATTATGAAAGTCGACGTATTCACGCCGGACGATCATGTCGGTGATGTTATCGGTGACCTTAATCGTCGCCGTGGCATGATCAAGGCGCAGGAATCCGGCCCCACCGGTGTTCGCGTCAAGGCCGATGCGCCACTGAGTGAAATGTTCGGTTACATCGGTGACCTGCGTACCATGACTTCCGGCCGTGGCCAGTTCTCCATGGAGTTCTCGCACTATGCACCGTGCCCGAACAACGTAGCGGAAGATGTTATCAAGGAAGTGAAGGAACGTAAGGAACGCGAAGCGAAAGCAAAAAAATAAGGCAACGCGGTCCTTTGATAATGCCGGCCGGGTGTACACCTTGCCGGCATTTTTTATGACAGGAGATAAAGTATGAAAGCCACTGCGGAATTACAGGTGATACCGGTAGGTGAAGGAGTTTCGGTTCGGAAGCAAGTGACGCGTGTTGTTCAAATGCTCAGTGCCGGAGAATTTATTCTGGAAACCCACGCCTCCGGCACCAATATTGAAGGTGAGCTGAACGACATACTGGATGTTGTTGCGCAGATTCACGAACAGATGCATGCCGAAGGTAGTGTGCGGCTGGTGAGTTACCTGAAACTGGAAACGCGTACCGACAAGGTGCCGACGCTGGCGGGGAAGGTGCTTTAATTCGTATCCCAGTTAATCTTCTCCGAAGTCCCGGCGTATTTCTCTCCATACGGCTTGGCTTCGATCTGGATATTTTTAGGGCGAAAGCCCTCAGGTAGCACGATCTCTTCGGAGATCTCCTGTTGCTGGTTGAACCCCATTTTCACATGCGAGCGATGACTCGGTGATACCGTCTTGAACGAAAGTCGCTGGTGTTCCTTGCCGGTAATACCATTTACTGCAATCCAGATAGTGCCTGTTATCCGGTCATCATTACCGGCGTTGTTCTCCACAGTAAAAGCAATTCGGTAGGTGTTTTCAGACTCCGTCGGCTCAATACGAATATCGGCAAGCCCAAGGGTGAAACCCGCAGACTCCGCCGTCAAAGGAATGGGTTTGATCGCGGGCGCTTTATGCGTCGGTTTTGCTGCCCGGACCGGCGCCTGTTTGCGGAGACGTTCAGTCGAGAGGGCCTGGCTGACTTGCTTGACACTGCGTTCCAGTTCTTCGATCTGTTGCTTCAGGGATTTGCGTTCTGTTTCCAGTTCCGCGATACGTTGTTTTGATGCATCGGACTGCGTAACAGGTGCGGTCACACCCGCCGGCGCTTGTGATCGGCCATACTCATAGCCGCCCCAGACGGTAACCACAAAGAACAAAAGCAGCAAACCATACTGAAACAATTGCTGACGGGGATGCGTCTGTACTATCCTCGGCGTGATGGGGGGAGCTACTTTTTTACGAACTGTCATTCGCACAGTATACCATCGTCAGATATGAAAATTATAAAAGCCAGTAACCTTACCTGCCCGATTGACGAGAAGCCGCTTGAGGCGCATGAAAAACAGCTCGGCTGTGGGAACGGGCATACCTTTGATATCGCCCGCCAGGGCTATGTAAACCTGCTACCCGTACAACATAAACGCTCGAAATCCCCGGGTGACAGTAAAGAAATGGTGTCAGCAAGAACCCGGTTTTTAAATGCCGGGATTTATAAACCCGTAGCCAACAAGCTGGCTGAAATTGTCTCCGCGCAGATCAATGGCGATACAGATACCTGTTTGCTGGATGCGGGTTGTGGTGAAGGGTATTACCTTAATGACATCCTGAACCACCTAAAGACCAAAGACGGCAAGGGTGACCTCTCCTTTATCGGCCTGGATATTTCCAAACCCGCCATCGCCGAGGCCGCAAAAAGAAACAAACAGATCACCTGGATTGTCGGGACCAACAGGCAGCCACCTATCGCTTGTGCTAGTGTAGACATCATTGTTTGCGTGTTTGGTTTCCAGAGCTTTGAGGGATTCAGTAACGTATTGAAACCCGGCGGTAAGGTAATACTCGTTGAGCCGGGGCCAGATCACCTCAAGGAGATGAGAGAAGTCATTTACGCCGAAGTGAAGAAATCAGACCCGCAAGAGATTTCCGGGGACAACACAACAGGATTCCAGGTCGTGGACACGCAGCCACTTCACTTTAAAACCAGCGCAATTAACGCCGAACACATACAGGACCTGCTCCTCATGACGCCACATTTCTACCGGGCAAGTCAGGAAGGGCGAGCAGCGGCAGGGCAACTGAAAGAACTGAATCTAACCGTTGATATGGTTTTCCGAACCCTGGAAAACTGGAACAGTGAGGAACTTCATTCGTGAAAAAACTCAAACATGAAGCCGAGCTGGTGAAAGAGGCTATTCGCGTCGGCGTAAAGTATGGCGAAGAACGTGGCGCAGTGGAGTTTGAACCCACAGATTCGGCAGCGGATAAAATCGAATACATCTACCGCTTGCTGATACACGATAAACTGATTCAGCCGTTGCCGGAAGATCAGGTATCACAGAAATCCATGCGACACCGACTGGCCATCTGGGCGTCGAAAAAATTACCGAAGGATCATCCGTTGTTGAAGTAAGTGTGAGGAAAAATCAGGCGGCATTCTCATCAGTTTCTACCGCAAGCTTAAGGCCTAACGCATGCAGCAATCTGGATAAGCTATTCAACTCCGGGTTGCCATTTTCAGATAGCATCCGGTACAGGCTCTCACGATTGAGCTTTGTTGCTTCCGCCAGCTTCGTCATCCCACCTAACCGGGCATCAGCCACATTACGTAAGGCGAGCAAGAACACCTCGTTATCGCCGTCCTCAAGCGCTGCATTCAGGTAGGCAGCAGCTTCGGAAGTATCTTCCAGCGATTCGAGCAGTGAGTTCTGATAGTTTTTGCTTCTAGCCATCATCACGGTTCAGGTAGTCAGCCCAGTAGTTTTTGGCGCGTTCGATAACAAGCAAGCTTGAATTCAGCTAAATCTGTTGCCTTAGCGAAGTTCAGGTGGAAGAAACACAGGGTGGGGTGGGGTTTACGCTAAAGTGCTGGTTTGCTTCCAGGAGGAAAACCACCCAGAATTTCGGCAACAACCCGGTTGATATCCTCCGTAACCTGTTCAGGTGTTTTTTCATCACCAACATAGTCCTGTCCCGTGCCACGCCATATCAGTTGCTTGCTCTTGCTGTCTGTAAAATCAATGATCAGAGTGCCTTGCTGATACTCATAGGTATAGGTGCGGGAGAAACCGGGCCAGTAGCTGCCGTGCCCCAGGCTGGAAGAGCCATAACCCAGATGTCCGTAGTAAGTATTTATGCCTTCCAGCTGGATCTTGTTTTCAATGCCACCAAACCAGGTGACATAAAAATCTGCCTTATCCTTGTCTGCCAGGGTATAGCCTTTGGATTGCAGCGTGTTATTCACCGCGCTTACAACCCGGTTGATGGTCAGGGTGTTATTGATGCGGATATCGTTACTGGGCACCTTGCCTTCAAGCCATGCGTAGGTATTAAGGGTTGAGAAATTATAGGACGTATCATAGTCGGTCTGAACCGTCAGGGTGGTGCAGGCGGTGAGCAAGGACAAGCCCAGTACGCCTGCCTTCATTGGATCAGTCATCATTCATCACTCTCTATCAACAGACACCGTCGCCCAGGTACCCCCGGCATAATCCGGATTGTCCTGATACGCTTCAATCGAATGCGCAGCGGGAATTGTTTCACCATCCAACAGCATACCTTCCATGTGCAATTCGATTGCCTCGACGGCATTTTTTAATGCCTCATCCATTGTCTCGCCCGCAGAAAAACAACCGGGTAAATCCGGCACGATAACGCCGTAATCAGAATCCTTGTCTTTATGAACCACTACTGGATAGCGCATATCATAGACCCTGTTGCCAGTCCTGATTATGACCCTGTGTCGATTGTTTTCAACCAACGATCAATTTCCTGTTCATACCCGGGCTGGCTTTGCAGAAAACCATCGTTGTGACCGCCCCGCAGGCGTACGAAGCGCTTTGGTTCGTGCGCTGACCGGAAGACTTTCTCTCCAAGGTGGAAAGGCATGATGTCATCTTCCGGGCTATGCAATACCAGCACCGGGTAATTCACGTGCCGGATGTACTCTGCGGTATTGAAGTCATAACGCGTTACTACCAGACGTGATAAAACCGGGAATACCTCTCTGGCAAAGTCCTTTGTTGAGCTTAATGTTGATTCCAGTATCAACCCACGCGCCTGGACCCCGGAGGCATCCTGGTAAAGACCTTGTTCACCCGGTGTGCCCTCGCTTTTGCCATAACCCCGATAGTCAATAATAAAGACATTCAGGCCAAGACGATGAAAGATCTCTATCGAATCGCGGCGGTGCGAGATATTTCCCCCGTTGCCATGAAAGAACAGCAGAACCTGTTGTGACTGAGGAGAAGGAATAAACCAGCCATGCAGCTGAACCTTATCCGCTGTGTTGAGAGTCACGTCCTCATAGTCGAGGCCCCAGTTTGCCGGTGTTTGATCCAGCTCGCGTGAAGGATAAAACGTCATTTTCGGCTGCTGGAAATACATCCAGATATTCAGCAGTAACAGGCCGAGTACGATGAAAATGATGAAGCTGGTCATGGTTTTTTTCACGGGTTTTGTGGGGCTGATGGCTGCAATTATTCCTAAAGCCGATTTATCTGAGACTGTATCCTGGAAAGGATGTCATCGAAATCAGGCGGGTCGCTGAAATAAAGCGAGCGCGTGCTCTGGAATGCGATTCTGTATAAAGTTCTGACTTCAGGGTCGGAAATCAGGAAGGCTTCATTTTCAGCTATGTTCAGATTGTCACCCGTTCTAAATCTCATTTTCTTTCTTGATAATCATCGGTGCCTATAAATCCCTGAACATCGGGATGCCCTAACAACTGACTGATATCATAATAGTGCCGCATGAAGTTTCTGGAAAATTCACCAGATGCCTGTTGCTTTCTGAATTTGGTAGATACCGTCTGCAGCTTTTCCACAAACGTGTAACCAGGGTGGTAGCATTTAACGTCAACTGCCCGATTATCAAGATACTTCGCCCCCGCCAGCTGAGCTTTATCTAAAGCCCAGGAGGTGATGGTTACTGCTTTATTTGGCGTGGTATCGTCGAAACCCACTTCCAGCAAGATGCCTTCTTTCAGGTCTGTCTTTTCCTCGAAGCGAGAATCATAGAAAAGGCGTATTCCGCCGCTACGGTATAAATCATCGTCAAACTCAGTGTCTCGCTCAATATGGGTAACTCCCACAATGGATATTTCTTCGGCTAGCCAGTCATAGAATTTCTTCCTGGACTCAACATGCTGAGTCTTTTTGTGCCTGGGGTTGGTATCTACATCAAACGGTGCTGTGCCGGGAGAGATATGGAGATCAATGTCCTCAGAGAAACGGTTAATAATTCCATACCCTTTAGACAAAGAGGTTCCGCCCTTGAGCTCAAACTCAAAACCCTGAGTGGACAAGCCATACAGGCAATGCATGATCCAATAGTCTTTCTCTACAAGTTGCGGAACGATATCTTTTTCGCTTGCAATAATTCGAATGAGATCAGAAAACTCATCGAGTTCGTGAAGGTAAGCATCACGCGACATGAGCAAGACCTGTTTCGTCAAGTACAGATTCAAAATATTTCTTACTGGCGGCGTTCGCGTATTGCTTAACTGCGCGTCTGAGTTTTTTAGGCTCCATCTCTAAAGCCCTTGCGCCGACTTTAACGCGAAGCGCCTCTTGATCTTCAGCTAATGACTTCAGATTATTCATAAGGTCAACCAGAAGAAACTCCTCGGTAAGACGTTTGGGAAACTTGTACTTCCGACGGAATTCAAAAGTACGACCGCCTAATTTAAAGATGCCATGGCGTTTATGGTTATAAACCACGCGCGAGTTATAAAGTTGAGTCGTGCCGAGCCCCAGGCGGTTATAGGCATTAGGGGAGGTCAACAAGAATTCGTCGTCTTTCAGGAATGTGCGAACGAGTTGTTTATCATCCGCGGGAACAGCGCCAAAGCTGGATGTTTTAGGGTAGTAATAAAGACCGTTCTGAAGCTTCTCCAGAATGCCTGCATCGACTAACTCGCGAGCATGACGATCCACGCTCCTGGACCACCTGGCGAGGTCAGAGCGGCGATAGACCGTTCCCGGTTTAAGGTGTTTTTTCAAAAGCTCCAGGCTGCGCATAACGAGTTCTCCCGGCTATTAAGAGTAGCAGTGAAAACCAGATCTGGCAATATAGTGATTAAAAAAACATGCAAA
>UOFN01000054.1_pt1 | contig 27072 bp, 23 predicted proteins | sample 1990111 | NCBI WGS metagenome assembly UOFN01 (sample SAMEA4728526, study PRJEB27164) | hydrothermal vent metagenome | biome: marine basaltic hydrothermal vent biome; feature: marine hydrothermal vent; material: mineral | place: Pacific Ocean | collected 2011-06-14/2011-07-23 | depth 1741 m | reverse complement strand
CGATCTGAATTCCTGGTTATGACCTCTATATGGTATGAGGGATTTCCGAGAATTATTTGCGAAGCCTATTTTTGTGGTAAAGCAGTTATCGCACCTGATATTGGTGCAATGAGCGAAATTATAATAGATGGTGAAACCGGGTTTCTGTACAAAACAGGAGACAGCAACGACCTCGCAGATAAAGTCCGTCTGCTTTATGAAAATCAAGATAAAGCACGGAAGATGGGCAGGAATGCCCGGAAGCTTTTTGATAGAAAATACAGTGCTCAAATCAATCATGACGCATTGATAGGCATCTATACCCGGACAATTGATAGATACAAAACCACTAATGACTAAGTTCGTAAACATCCTCGGCTACCAGATAAGTTCGATGGGCGTGAACGAGGACGTGAATCAGGCCTTCGTATCTATTTTAAAGAATGAGCACTTCTCCTGGATGGCCTGTGCGAACCCTCACTCACTGGTTGAAGCTCACAATGACAAGCAATTTTCAACAGCACTCCATAACGCAGATATTCTATTGCCGGATGGATCTGGCATTGTTCTGGCCGCAAGGATGCTTGGGCTTTCACTTGGCGAGCGTGTTGCCGGGTTTGATTTCTATTCAGGGCTGAATTCCAGATCTCAGGAGAGAAAGCTGAAATACTTCTTCCTTGGTTCCACCGAGAAGGTGCTGGTGTTAATAAAACAGCGGCTTAAAGTGGAGTTCCCAAATATTGAAGTTGTGGGCACTTACTCACCTCCGTTTAAACCTGAGTTCTCGGAAGACGAAAACAACGCGATGATCGAGGCTGTAAATACGGCCAGGCCAGATGTTTTATGGGTAGGAATGACTGCACCAAAACAGGAAAAATGGATTCACCAAAACAGAAAATGCTTGCGAGTCCCCTTCGTCGGCGCTATAGGTGCTGTGTTTGATTTTTATGCAGGAACCAAGTATCGCGCGCCACAATGGCTATGCGCCCTTGGCCTGGAGTGGTTGCCACGATTTATCAGGGAACCACGCCGCTTGTGGCGTAGAAATCTTGTTTCAACGCCTGTATTCATACTAAGGGTTTTGCAGCAAAAATTCGGGTAAGGTTCCGCCCACTAATTCTCAGTTTATTTTCCAGGCAATGCAGGCGAATCGTCACCGCCGCCCTCCACATCAGTTTTGTAACCCTTTCTATTATTTGAGTACATCACTGCTGTCATAGCCAAAAACAGATAGAATATGCGATCCGTATAACCGTGATTATCTGTAATCCCCATGAGGAAGAACCCTGACAGCCCAACTAAAATTGCACGCGCGATATGTTTTTCTCTGGAGGCTGCGTACCCTGGCCTTCGGCTTATTCGATATAAATAAATAATACTGAACAAATAAAGCGCCAGATAAAGGATTGCGCCAAACGGTCCTGTTTCTACAAGTATTTGAAGCCATCTGGAGTGTAGCGATGAGCCATGCTGCCCTTTGGTAACATTACCAGCCCACCGATCATATCCTATACCTGTAATCGGATTATCCAGATACAAATCCCATGCAATTTCGTAGGCTCCGCTTCTGCCAGACGTAAATGCGCCCAAGTCTTTCTCATCCAAAGATAGCACTGAATTATTTCCGCCATCTGGAACCCTGAAAAGCTTATCTTTGAACGATACAACCTTATCAAACTGGAACAACGCTACAAAAATTACAAGCACACAAGCAACCAGCGCCGTTTTTTTCTTTATATAGCCCTTATAAATATAGAAAAGCATACTAGCCAGTGCAATTGTTGTTATTGTGCGACCCAGACTCAATACGATTGCCACTAAGCCGCAGGCAATAACAATGTTTATTATTATTCTGATGAATCTTGAATTAACTCGCGTATAACCGAGCGCGAACATCAGAGTGACGCCTTCCAGTATGTAGAAAGCCGTGTGATTTCGGTTGCCGGCAATACTCCTCTGACCTACATCTCCAAGCGAAACAATATTAAATAACGAAGATATCGATAGAATGGCAACGATTATCACCACAATCATCGCAATTATGTTGAATTTTCGCAGATAGTCATCCTGAAGAAGAAGCACACACAAATAGAAAAATACAATATTATTTACCAGATTAAACTCAATCTTTCCTGTGTAACTGTAATACGAGTACGCCAGATATATCAGAAATACTACAACCAGCACACCCAGAATATTAAGCCCGGATCTTGGTACTATGCTCTTTCCTTTTATCCAAAACTTGGTTACAACAACAAGAAAAGCAAAAACCGTAAGCAACCTGTTTAATGAAAGTGCGGGGTGAAAAAAAACCATTTGACTTATACGCAATATAATCCATGAATCCAGGATCAAGAAATACAAAATCATTTCTTCACGGTATATGAGCGCAGCGATAAGGAACGGTGCCAGCAACATACCAATTAATGCGAGGTTGTCCATCTTCAACTATTACCTTTCTATCTGTCTTATCATCCATCAAGGTGCGCCCTGTAGTCAGAGCCCGTGTGAGCAGGCTAGCTCCTTTCGTAAACTGGAAGCTTCAGGCGCCCCTCTCGCAATGTCTTTATACCCATAGCCGAGCACGGGCTGTTCCCTGGAAGCGCGAAATTCCTCTCATATTGAGGATCGCCAAAAACGGAATTTACATCGAACTTGAATTTGGTTTTAAAATCTAAATAACCGTACCAAACACCGTTTACCTTAAACTCCCCCGAACCTTTTCCCCGCCAATAGCAATTATTTTCAAGCGTCAAACCAGCACCGTTCTTCTCATCAATAACGACAATACCATCATCCCCTGTACTCAAAATAATATTATCGGATATCCTGTTATTCCTGCTGTTAAATTCCGGATGTTTAGGACTCCCACCGGATTTCACGTGTATCCCGGCACCGATAATTGTATTGTTATACACTTTTCCTGAAACGGCACCGCGTAAAAATATCCCACCACCTATATTTCTATCGATTGTGTAGCTAATAAAATTATCACGGACTGTGGTATCCAGGTTCTCATAATCCTTAGTGATGAATTTTGCACTTGTAAATCCGCCAACTCCAATAGCCCCATACTTCATATCAAAAATATTGTTGCTTTCAATTACGTTATGACTCGCACCACCTTTAAGCACGACCGCATTACTACAGCGATACAACAGGTTTCTGCGAACTGTGATCCTTGTCCCACCGACACTATCAATACATTGCTGTGGTGCACCACTAATTTCGTTATCTTCTATTAGAATGTTCTCTGCCATATCCAGTATCTTGATTCCATCGTATTTGGACGCCAAGCTACTCTTGGAAAAATATATATGATTATTTTTTATTACTACATCTTTGCCGCCGATTCCGATGATATTGCCGTTACTGGCCGACGACCAGGCAATATCAAGCCCATCAATAGTTATTCCGCTTGAGTTTACGCCTATTAAAATCCCGTAAGTTTTCGCACCTTTAAATACAAGCCTGGGAGACTCGTCTTTACTTGCACGCAAGATAATGTTTTTCTTGTTATATATTTTCAGAGTATTGTTTAAATCGTACTGGCCTTCGCGAATAAATATAACATCGTTCTCAGAGGCCAAATCAACAGCTTTGGTTATTGTGCTGACTGGTCTGCTACTGGAGCCAGGATCATCATCGCTCCCATTCGGGTCAACAAATATTGTTCCCGCGCAGCACAGAGCTGTTAGCTGCATTATCATCACACCAGCCGCCAACCTGTAGCAAACGAATTTCGTAGCAAAGCAATTCATTCAGCCCTCAACATAGCAGCCCATCGGGCGTCAATGAGCACCTATGCGCGGTAAGACAGTTTGACCTGGAAGGCACAAGCACTTGAGAATAACTCATCTTGCCAAGCGCTTGATAACGTGCAAGTGGAAAACTATCCATAATTAAATCAGTTGTCTTCATACATTCCCCAGGAATCTCCTGCTACGGAGCCAAGGCCATATGCGCAGGCTCGATTTTCCCTGCTGGATGTACATAGTGTACTTCGCAGTTTATCCACATATTCGTTTTTTTATAGACACTGAGTCTGATCTGCTTGATCAACTCCAGCATATCAACAGAGCTCGCATTTCCCCTGTTGAGAATGAAATTTGCGTGCACTTTGGACACCTGCGCATCTCCGATCCTCCTCCCTTTGAAACCAAGATCCTCGATGATTTTACCGGGAGGGCCATACTGTTCATATAGATCACTGACACTCATGAATACCGAGCCGCAATTAGGTAGCTTTCTTGGAAATTTACTACTTCTTGAACGCAGTATCTTCAACATGGATGACTTGATCTCACGTTGATTACCCGGTTTAAGCTCAAGCTCAACGCCTACAATAATCGCTTTCATTTTCTGAAATGCGCTTCCTCTGTACGAAAAACCACACTCTTCATTCGTTAATACGTTCGTATTCCCTTTCATATCGATGGCTGATACCGATATAACATTTTCGCCGATACCTTTTCGCAAGCTGCCACCATTCATCCAGACCAAGCCTCCCAGCGTACCGGGAATACCGACTATATGCTCAAGCCCTGCCAAGCCGCTGCTCGCCGTAATCCGCGCGAGCCTTGGCACCCAAATACCTGCCTCCGCCTTAACCACGTTCCTCTCAATAGTATGGCGGCCAAACGATCGGCCTAAATTGAGTACAATGCCACGCACCCCCTTGTCATCAAATAACAGATTTGTACCATCCCCTATAACGACAAGAGGAATGTCATTCTCGTTCGCAACGCAGATGGCGTTGGCTATCTGTTCTTCATTTTCGGGTTCAATAAACACATCAGCCGGGCCGCCGATTTTCCAATTACTATGAAGACGCAGTGGCTCATCCGTACGGACGACCCCCAGGTTTCTATCACCTAATGCTAGCCTTGCCACTGACTCAGTGGCATTTTTGTCAATCATGCAACCTCCCCCCAGCCCAGGCCTTTCTAGCGCCATTCATACTACTCTCTTAACAGTCCCACCAAGAGCTTTGAGCTTACTCTCAAAACGATCATAGCCACGGTCAATCTGAAAGCCATCATTTATCACAGTCTCACCATCAGCAACCAACCCTGCAAGAGCGAGCGCAATACCAGCACGCAAATCCGTCGCCATTACTTCGGCGCCAACCAGAGGGACGCCGCCCTCCAAAATCAAAAGATTATTTACTTCTTCCACCTTTGCCCCCATCTTTGCAAGCTCTGCAGCATATTGATATCGTCCGGGAAAACGCAAGTCTACGATATGGCTTTTCCCTTTCGCACACAGGCCGTAAACGCCAAATATGGGCTGCATATCCGAATTTATTCCGGGATACGGACCGGTGCTGATCTCGATCGGGTAGCAGGTGCCACCTCGTACAATCAACCTATCCTCACCGCGGAAAAATTTTGCACCACTTTCACGGAGAAAGATCAAGGGAACCTCAAGGTGGGCAAATGGGAAATTTTCAATTTCCACATCTCCTCCAGTAATAACAGAGCCAACCAGCCAAGTTATCGCCTCCATATTGTCGGGTAAAACCGAGTAGCAAACGTCGCCCAACGAATCGACACCGTCGATTTCTATACACTGCTGACCATAAACACGGATTACTGCACCCATCTCCTTCAGAAAGCCTATTAGATCCAGAACCTCCGGGCGTATATGAGGGTTCCAGACGCGCGTTGTCCCTTGTGCAAGAGTGCCACAAATTATTGCATTTTCCGTTGCGCCAGTTGATCGGATAGGAAGTCTTATATCTTTCCCTTTGAGCCTGTTTTTTGCTTCAGCACAGAGCACTCCATCCTCAACCCATATATCTGCGCCCATTTCGCGCAGCAACATCTCATGCAGGTCTATACCTCTGCCCCCAAGATTGCATCCGGCCGGCAAGGGCACGGCCCCTTCACCAAAGCGTGCCACTAACGCGCCAAGCATCAGAAGCGTATTCCTGATAGACCTTCCTTCCCAGTGCAGTGACGTTGACAAGCCATCTGGTTCATTTATAACTGCCGAACCTGGGCTTACAGTACAGGTCTTACCTAATACCCTAAGCATATCAACATGTATTTTCCCGTCTTCGATTGTGTCAGGGAAATTATCGAGTTTGACATTTCCGCTCGTCAGTATCGATGCTGTTAGTAACTTGAGGACGCTGTTCTTTGCACCACTTATCGTCACGACACCTTCAAGCCGTGATCGCGAAACGACATACTGTTTACTCAAATCGCTCATCAACCTTCACCACCCATTGCCCATAACCATTGATCAATATATTCCACACCTAACGACATACCACATCATCGCTCGTATCCAGATACCCTTCGCGGAGCAGATATAGAAAAATTTCCTGGGCCGCTTCCATCGGGGTCATATCAGTTGTATCCACCCGTAACTCCGGGTGTTCCGGTACCTCATACGGATCACTGATCCCCGTGAATTCCGGAATCTCCCCCCGGCGTGCTTTCGCATACAAGCCCTTGCGGTCGCGCGCCTCGCAGATCTCCAACGGCGTCGCCACGTAAATTTCAATAAATGCTCCATGTGGTTCGATCATCTCTCGCACATCCCGACGCATCTGCGTGTAGGGAGCAATAGGCGCGCAGACGGCCACACCGTCGTTTTTGGTTATCTCGCTGGCAACGAAGCCGATACGACGTACGTTGACATTACGATCCTTCTTCGAAAAGCCCAGTTCGCTGGAAAGGTGCAGGCGCACAACGTCGCCATCGAGCAATGTAACAGGACGGTTGCATGACTCAGCGAGCTTGGCATAGATAATCTTCGCCAACGTGGACTTTCCCGAACCTGACAAGCCAGTGAAAAACAATGTGAAACCCTGCCGGCTGCGTGGCGGGTAGGCCTTACGCAGGTGGCGCACCACTTCAGGATAACTGAACCAGGGCGGTATCTCTTCTCCCAACGCCAGATCCTTCTTCAGCTGTGCATCGGTGTATTCAGCGCTCTCCAGTCCCTGCTCCTTGATCTTCGACACCGGCATGAAACGGTTCTTGTCCGGGACATAGCACATGGTCTCAATAGGAATGATTTTGATGCCCAGCTCATCCGCAAATTCGCTGACCAACTCCCTGAGCTGGTAGCGCTGATAGAACTGGTGCGGCTCGCCATTGCCCGTCGGTGGATAGGCATGCTTGGGGCCTACGATAATATGCGAGCAGCCGTAGTTACAGCTAACAATGGCGTGCCACAATGCTTCGCGTGGACCGGCCATACGCATAGCCAGCGGCAACAATGACAACATCGCCAAATTATGCGGGAAATTCTTGCGAATAGCCTGATAGCAATGCACGCGAGCGTAATAGTGTAGATCCCCGGGCTTGGTCATACCCACGGTAGGGTGCAGCAGAATGTGGCCCTGTATGTCCTTTGCCGCATGAAGAGTAATATCGCGCTGCAGTCTGTGCATGGGCTTACTGGTCTGAAATGCCACAATCCGGCGCCAGCCCATTTTTTTGAACAAGGCCCGCATATCTTCGGGCGTATCCCATAGATTTTCGAAATCATAGTGAACGGGCAGCTGAATGCCATCAATCTTGCCACTGACATAAACGGGATGAACGCACTCGTTTAAGTAGTGCACACCCGGATGTTGATCCGAAGTAGTGTTGTAGACTTTCTCGGCCTCATGCGCCTTATCGGGCCTCCATATATCCTCAACCGTTAGAACGGCATGCATAAAACCTTCACCATCACGGAGTGCTATCTTCTGGGTCTTTTCCAACTTTTCAGCGAACATCTCGGGCACATCAAGCACGATCGGGATAGGCCACAGGGTACCATCGGCCAGCCGCAGAACGTTCACCACAGACTCGTAGTCATTCTGCCCCAGGAAGCCTCTCAACGGCGAGAAAGCGCCATTCATCAATAGCTCCAGATCGCAAAGCTGGCGCTGACTCAACGTCAGTGAGGGGAAATTCTGAGATTCCTGTTTTAGCTGTTCGGCCGTATCGGCATCGACAATCAGGTCAACCAGCGCACCACCGTGCGGCTTGACGAAAAGATCCATTGTTATCCTTTACTAATCATCCACGGCCCTGCCCGACGGAATAATGCTTTCTAAACACGAAGGTTATCGCGTGACTACCGAGATTCTTTACTATCGATGACGTTTTTCCGGCACGCGCAAGTGTAGGCCGCCACAAGCGGGGGGTAAAGGGGATTGATCATCGCCAGGCCGCGAGGCTGGCTAGGCAGGAGGCATTCAGCGCTGTCGCGCGTTCTGACGTTGCGGCTTCGTTGTAGCAGCGCAATTCGGGAGCATTGCCGGAAGGTCGCAAGTGGATAATTTCACCATTTATAAAATGGATGCGCAGACCGTCAGTCTGGTCGATTTCCCTAACTTTGCCGCACAGACCGCCAAATTGCCGCTCGATAGTATCCAGCGAATCTGCCAACACAGCGATCTTGGCTCTTGCCATCTCGGAAGGAAAATCCTTGAGCCGGCCACTGGCGGTGAATCTCGGCGGCAGATCTGTCAACAGCGCACTGACCGGGCACCCCTGCCCGTGGGCAGCCGCCAAGATGGTCAGAATCGGCAACACCGCGTCGCGGGTAGGCAAGGGCGCGAGCATGCTGCCGTCGAGCATCACCGCTGAAGCGAGCAAGAAGCCGCCGTTGGCTTCGTACCCAGCAACCTTACCATTGGCGAGCTCGTCATTCATCTGTTCGATTACATAGGGTGACCCAATGCGAGTGCGGCACACTTTTTCGAACAGGCCGTAATTTTCCACCGCACTATTGCTACTAACTGGTGTCACCACAATGTCGATACCCAAGTAACTGGCACACAAAATGCCAACAATGTCACCACGCAACCAATTCCCTTGCTCATCGGCAATCAATGGCCTATCAGCGTCTCCGTCCGTTGACACAATGGCATCAAAACCGGAATCAACAATCCACTCACGAGCAAGACGCACGTCTTCCTCGCGTATGGCTTCGGTGTCGACCGGGATAAACTGTTCGGAACGCGCCAGCCGCGTGACCTCGGCACCCAGCCCCGTTAGCAGGGTATACAGCAGGTCACGCGCCACACCGGAATGTTCGTACAGGCCGACACGCATACCCGCCAGTGCGGTGCGATCAAAAAACCCCAGGTAGCGCTCGAGGTAGGCATCTGTCGCGGCAGGATCAATGGCTGGCAGTTCATCGCCCGTGAAATCCGGTAGATCGTCCGGCACCTCGACACGACATTCACGGATTCGCGCCTCATCACGCTTGAGGATCTCACCATCTGGCCGGTTGAACTTGATGCCGTTGCGATCATCCGGAATGTGGCTGCCGGTCACCATAATGGATGCGTTGTTGTGTTGCATGGCGTGGAACACCACGGCGGGGGTCGGTAGTTGCCCGGTATACACGGCTTTATAACCGGCATCTTCAACGGCCTTCGCGACAGCCACGAGAATCCGTGGCGTACTGTCTCGCAGGTCGCCTGCCAGCAGAATATCTCTGCCTTGCGTCAAAGCGTTATCCGCTTCCATCGCCTGGATAAAGGCGCGTGTGTAAGCGTAGCAAACCGTCGACGTCATGGCTTCCACGGTGCCGCGCGCACCACTGGTGCCAAAGGCCACACCGCTGCGCTCCATCAGCTCACTGATTAACCACGTCTTCATTTGCTACGATTTCGCAGCACGCCGCTTCGACGGCAACCCATACCAGAGAAACAGTGCCAGCAACAACAACCCAAGCTGCAGTGCCAAGCCCTGCAAATTCGGGTACACACCAAACAATTCAAAACGCGGGAAGTTAACCGGGCTGACCGGAATGTAGCCCGCTTCCTGCAAGGCAGCCACACCCTTGCCGGCAAATATCACCGCCAGCACAAACATCAAAATACCGGTCACACTGAAAAACTGGCGCAGCGGCAAACGCACGCTGTAGCGCATCACCAGCCAACCGAGAACCACCAGTACGCCGACTGCGGTACCAAAGCCGCTCAGCGCCATACTCCGGCCAGCCTCGTCGGTCTGTGCCCATAGCGCCTGATAAAACAGGATGGTTTCAAAGACTTCTCGATACACGGTAATAAACGACAGGCCAGACAAGCCCCACAAGGCACCGGCACTCAACGCCTTACGGACATTGTTTTCAATAAACTGCCGCCATTGCGCAGCGCTGGTCTTGTCATGCATCCAGAAACCTACGTAGAACAGCACAGCCGTAGCGGTCAATGCCGCTACACCCTCGGTAATCTCGCGGCTTGCACCACTGATCTCAACCAGTGAAACCGAAGCCCACCAGGTCAGGAAACCGGCCGCCAGCGCCCCGATCCAGCCGTAGTGCAAATAACGCATATTGTTGCGGTGTTCAGTCTTGACAAGAAATGCTGCCAGCGCAGCAATCACTAATAGCGCTTCCAGCCCTTCACGCAGCAGGATGAAAAACGCGCTGGCAAATGCTGCTGTACCGGACAAGCTGCGCCCGCTCAGACGCTGGCCAGCCGTTTCCAGCATGCCCTTGATGTCGATCACTGCGGCTTCCAGTTGTTCAACCGAAATGTCTTTACGAATCTGACTGCGCAGTGTCGTCATGGCGTGCTCAACTTCCAGGCGCAGCTCACCGTCAACTGCACTCAGCCCCTGCTCCACCAGCTCAAAACCCTCCAGATAGGCTTCCACCGCCATGCGGTAGGCCTCGTCAGCATCCCCTGCCCGATACGCTGCCACAACATCGTCGAGCCGGTGCATTGAGTATTCAAGAGGCGAGCGATTGGAAAACAGTGCGTCCGGACTGGTGCGCAGGTAGGCCATTAACTGTCCACCCTCCGGTCCGAACTGTTGCTCCGCTTCGGCGGGCGTTAACACCGTTAGCTTGCGTATATCCTGCAAGGGAGCCAGTTTGCGGCCGGAAAAATCAGATACCGACCCGCTACGCTCTGCCTCGGTCACGGCAAGCTGGCCGACATAAAATGCCAGCGACCAACGGTCATCAGCAGACATTTCATGAAACGAACTCATAGGCGTATCCGGTACGCCCTGAGTAATCGTGTTGTACAAGCCATACAGATTACGTTGGGCGTAACGTTCACGATCCGTGAAATCAATGGGGGGCGGCTGCATGCCTTTTGCCAGCGGGCCGTCACCAGCGCCACTCGCGCCGTGGCAACTGGCGCAGTTCTCGCTATAGAGTTGCGTCGCTCGCAACGGATCCGGTGCCTGACGTGGTACCACGGTGACTTTGTAACCGTCGATAATCGCCTGACGCATTTCTGCCGTCAGAACACGGATAGCCCTGGGCTCGCTCATGGCGGATACATGCTCGGCCAGTCTCGCACCCAACACGATCAATTCCGTCTGCGTCTTGCCCTCGGGTAAATCACCTATCTGCTGAACAATGCCCTGCGAAAAGTCCTGCATTTCCTCAAACTCACCGGCATTGGTCACGCTGCCGTCGCTAACAGCCTCTCCATAGTCAGCTCCAACGTAATCTATTAGCTGAAGCAGCTGCTGGATGTCACCGGCACGGGACAAAGAAGGCAACAACAGGAGAGAAATGACCAGAACAACGCGTTTCATAAGGGCACAGACGATCCGGGATAGTAAGGCCCTGAATTATAATGATTCGCATTTAGATTGCAAATGGCCTCTCTATGTTCAGGGCTAATCGAGCTTGTTGACCCACACCCCGTGCACATTCACAAACTCGCGTATGCCATGAATCGACAGCTCACGGCCATAACCCGAATTGCGAATACCACCAAACGGCATACGCGGGTCGGATTTGGACATATCGTTCACAAATGCTGCGCCAGACTGGATACCATCCGCTGCAATGCGCTCACCGCGCGCCAGATCCTGAGTCCACACAGCGCCCGCCAGGCCAAACTCTGTGCCATTGGCAACCTTGATGGCTTCGGCCTCGTCCTTGACACGAATCAGCGTAGCCACCGGCCCGAACAATTCTTCAGACCATGCCGCCATACCCTCTTCGACGCCCGCCAACACCGTTGCCGGGTAGAAAGCGCCAGGCCCCTCCGGGATCTCTCCGCCAGCCAGCAGTCTGGCGCCAGACTGCACGGTACGTTGAACCTGATCGTGCAAACCGTCACGCAAATCCATGCGTGCCTGGGGGCCGATGTAAACACCTTCCTCAGCAGGATCACCCATCTTGAGGTCCTTCACCGCAGCAACAAACTTCTGCTCAAATTCTTCGTAGACCGCGTCGACGACGATAAACCGCTTCGCCGCGATACAACTCTGGCCACTATTCTGATAACGCCCGACAATGCCGATTTCCACGGCTTTATCGATATTCGCGTCTTCCAGCACAATGAACGGGTCTGACCCGCCCAGTTCCAGCACACATTTTTTAAGTACCTTGCCGGCCTCACTGGCCACCGCACGACCCGCAGCCACACTGGAGGTGATAGTCACTGCTGCGACACGCGGGTCATGTATAACGGCGGTAGTTTGTGGTACATCGATAAGCAAGGATCTGAACAGATTTTCCGGCAACCCTGCCTCGCGGAAAACATCCTCTATCAGCAATGCACAACCAAAGACGTTAGGTGCATGCTTCAGTAACGCGCCGTTACCGGCGATGATCGCCGGCGCTGCGAAACGAAATACTTGCCATAGCGGGAAATTCCACGGCATCACCGCCAGTACTACGCCCAATGGCTTGTACGTTACAAAGCTATGGTGTGCTTCAGTATCAACTTCTTCCGATGCGAGAAAAGCTTCGCTGTTGTCCGCATAATAGTCGCAGCCCCAGGCGCACTTCTCGACTTCCGCAAGCCCCTGTGACCAAATCTTGCCCATCTCCCGCAGCATGATTTTCGCATAGGCTTCCTTGTTCTTACGCAACACGGCGGCCACAGATTTCATCAATCGGGCGCGTTCAGGGAATGGTGTATCTGCCCAACCTTGCTGGGCCGCATGGCACTTCGCCAGGATGTCGCTCACCTCGTCAGCCGACATCTCCGGATAACTTTCAACTTTCTCGCCGGTGGTGGGATTAATAATATCGAAGGTCATGTGCCGCTCCTTTGCGTGTAACCGTTCCTGCTAACTCTAACACCTGTGCCGCGCGTGTAAACCGAAGCCCCTGCTGCTTAGATGAAACCCTGACAGCTAAGGCACTTCGGTAGCCCGGGGCTGAGCCACATCCTGATGTTTACACTCACCACTATCATGCTCGTCGCCGGAATACACTCTCACACAATTCCTGCCGGCGTGCTTTGCCGCGTATAGCGCATGATCAGCTTGTGTCATAAGCTCAGACAAACTTGGCATTGCCTGCATATCGGCGGGTAAACTGCTAACCCCGAGACTCACAGTAACGCTCAGGGGCTTTCCATCAACATTCACAATATTGTTTTCCGTGGCAAGCCGTATTTTTTCAGCCAGCAACTCTGCACTCTGCTCACAACGCCCAGTGGCCAGAACCAGGAACTCTTCTCCGCCCATTCGAAACACGAAATCGCTGGCGCGAACCACGCTCCTTAACATATCAGAAAAGGATTTCAGACAAAGGTCACCAGTTACATGGCCTAATGTGTCATTTATCTTCTTGAAAAAATCGATATCGATAAGAATAGCGGCAATACACAAGCTGTCGCGGTTCGCCTGGGCGAGAAGCTTGGGAAAGACATCAGCAAGATGTCGGCGATTGTAAAAACCTGTCAACTCATCTGTAATTGATGAACGGATAAGCGCCTTATGAACTTTATCGACTTCCTGCTGCTTGTTGCGCAACGCATCGATCAGGTCAATAAAATGATTCAACAACCTGTCAATTTCGGTGTAACCACGAGAGCGCCTGAGATCCGGAAGTTGTCCATCTGCCATTTGCTGAGTCAACGTAATCAGGGAGTGTATGGGCTGACTGAAACGGTTCACCGCAACCAGCGAGGTAATCAGCATAATGGCCAGCACGACGACGGCCAGCCATACCATAATCTTGTTGTAGCGATTCAGGGTTTCCAGCATTGCCGTGTCAGACTGGGCAAGCCACAACCGGGCACTAACGCCATCTGCAGCCGGTAGTTTAATTTCAGACAGGCTGTACAGCTCGTCGCCCATCATCATTTGTCCCCCCGCCGTGTCGAATGACGAAAAATAAAAATTGCTATCAGGGCTATTAAAGACTTTACCGTCGCGCTCAAAAAACAGTTTCGCCTGCAGGCCTGCGCCCTGTTGATGCAGCCAGCTCCCTCCAAGATTGACGGCAACCGCAACCTGAGCAAGCCGCTCCTGCTGATAATCAAAAGGCACTACCGCGACCAGGTACAAAGCTTCGTCGCGCTCAACATAGAATGTACTGTTAGTCGCTGACATGGGCCAGCTGACCACCTCATCTATAATGCTCTCTGCACCAGAACCCTGCGACACTCTGCCATCGCCCCAGAACAACATAATGGCATCAACCGGCATTCTCGGAAATCGCCTTTCCAGTAATTGCTCCAGAGACTGTTTACCAGACCCAATGCTTATAGCGGCAAACGCATAGTCACCCACCTCGGCGTCGTCCCGAACCGTTGCGGCAAACCGCGCAAGCTCGATCCTCTGCTCCTCCAGACCACGTTCGTACAGCTGGACAGTACGGCGCTCATGCGTCAAAGCGTCATCCTGAATCACCCAACGCGCGCCTGTATAGGAGGTTAATAACACGGCCACCATCAAGCCGATGACAGCTGCCATCAACGCAATCAGCTTGGAACGATAAGAATTTAGCATGGCCGAACCCGTGAACTCCTTTGCACCGCTAACGGCTATCCTCTGGCAAAGCTGAATATCCCGATATAAAACTTAATGAAATCCCGGGGTTGCCGTTAACTTCAACGCATTTCTTATACGCCGTCCCAGACCACTGACAGCATACTGAAAACTGGATTTTTTATTTGCTTAAGAGGTAGTTATGAAGTTCGAAAAAAACATCGGAATTCTCGACATGGTGCTGCGTATAGGGATCAGCGCAGGCATCATCTACGTGGGGTTCATAGACCTGACAATAATTCCTGACGAATTCAGCTCTATGGTTATTGGAACTATCGGTGTACTGAACCTGATCTCGGCTCTATTTCGTTACTGCCCGTTCTACGCCCTTACCGGAATAAATACCTGTAAGCTCGAATAGCCTTGTATGCGCCTGTCCACCCAAATGCTGACCGGGATTGTCGGTATAACCGTACTTTCCCAGGCTATATTCGGCCTGATAGCCTACTGGATCGTGCTGGGTGTCGAACAGGATCATCTTCTACAGCTTCTTCGTCAGAGAACGGATGAAGTTGCTCAAAGCATTGCCATTCCGCTCGCCACCGGCACCCCTTCGTCTCAAGCGCTTGAGCAAAGTGGCCACCATTACGCACCTTCTGTGGATGTTCTCGTTTTACAGGATAGTCAGGGTATTGTGGCCGTTACCGGTTCGTGGGCCAAACGCATAGACTCAAAAGTGCTTGGCAAACAACTCAAGCGAGAAAGCACTCTCTCTCTGGAGCGTATTACTCTCACTGGAAAACCATTTCTTGTAACCTCCAGCCGGGTACCCGGACTTCCCTACCGTATTGTTTCGTTACAGCAAAACCATGTTAAGCAGGACAATCTGATTAATCGGCTAGGTAGCCGGTTTTTTGTTTTCAGTATTATCATCCTCTGGATTGCCGTCTGGATATCGCTGCTGCTGGCCGCAATGATTAACCGGAAGCTCGAGAAAAAAACAGCTGCTTTACGCCACGAGGTCACACATGACACCTTAACTGGTCTGCCGAACCGCGCGAAACTCTATCAACAACTTGAGCGTGCCACCGCATCAGAAAACAAGGTCGATACACACCTGGCTGTACTGACAATCTGCATCAATCATTTTATGGAGATCAACGACACCCTGGGCTATGACCTGGGTGATCAGCTATTACTGGAAATGAGTGGCCGTCTACAGCAAGCCTTGCCAGAGGGATCGTTTATCTCACGCCTGGACGGAGACGAATTTGTGGTTGTACTGATAGACGCAGACCAGGAACAGACAAAGCATTTCATCCAGCAGTTACTGACGTCACTGGACATGCGCGTACACGTCAACCAGATTGAGCTGGAAGTGAGCTTGACTATCGGCGCATCTCTATACCCCAAACAAGCCACAGACACTGACGCATTACTACGATATGCAGATATCGCCTTGCGACAGGCTCGTGAGCGCAGCACTGACTTTGTCTTTTATGACGGAGAGCTTGACCAACACAGCGTACGCCGCCTTACTTTGAGCGCTGAGCTCAACCAGGCAATCCAGCGTGGCCAGCTGGTGGTGTTCTATCAGCCGAAGATCTCGGTTGAATCCGGCACCGTTTACGGCCTGGAAGCTCTGGTTCGTTGGGACCATCCGGAATACGGCCTGATTCCACCTGATGATTTCATTCCGTTAGCAGAACAAACCGGCTCGATCCGGGAATTGACCGCATGGGTGCTTGAGGAATCGCTGCATTTCCTGCACAGACTCCATTCACGCGGCATGCTCATAAACATTGCTGTCAATATCTCGACTCAGAGCCTGCATGATGATCAGCTCAAACCTCTCATAGAAAAGCTGCTTCAGCGCACCGGTGTCGCCAGTCATTACCTGTACCTGGAAGTCACCGAAACTGTGATGATGAAGGATATTGACCATGCCCAGAGTGTTTTGTATTCATTGCATGACATGGGTGTAAAGATTTCCATTGACGACTTTGGCACCGGCTTTTCATCGCTCGCATACCTGAACCGGTTACCGGTCGATGAAATAAAAGTTGACCGCAGTTTCGTTATGCCAATGCTGGAACAGCACAGTGAACAAACTATTGTGTTGTCTATCATAGAACTGGCGCACACACTGAGCTGCACCGTAGTCGCCGAAGGCGTTGAGAACCAAGCAACCCTTGCGTTACTGGGAACGATGGGCTGCGATATCGCGCAGGGCTATTTATTGACCAAGCCCATCCCTATGAACGAAATCGAACAATGGCTCGAACGCTACCAGCCAAAACCCGCGCAGCGCGAGTTACCGAAGCTTTCGGAGGCTTCAGATTCGGTGTAACGCGCTCCGGGCGGAGCCGGTAAGAAAAATATGGTGGCCGAGGACAGAATCGAACTACCGACACGGGGATTTTATAAGCCAGTAAAATCAATAAATTACTGATTATTCTAGATCAGGGGGTGTTCGGTACGGTTAGGGATTGTTGTGTTGATTCAACAGGTTAATACAGGTTGGCGCAAGCTGCCACGAGATATCCAGGCGGTCGCACGACGAAAATTACGTATGCTGAGCAATGCTCATAACCTGGATGATCTCCGCATTCCGCCGGCTAATCGACTTGAAGCACTGAAAAGTAAACGTAAAGGTCAGCATAGCATTCGCATCAACGATCAATGGCGCATCTGTTTTGTTTGGGCTGGCGGTAACGCAAGCAAAGTAGAGATCGTGGATTACCACTAGGACAAGCTTATGAAGAAATTACCCAACATACATCCCGGCGAAGTGCTATTCGAAGAATTCCTCAAGCCACTTGATATCAGCCAGAACAAGCTTGCCCGGACCATGGGTGTACCGCCGCGGCGCATCAACGAGATTGTTCACGGCAAGCGCGCGGTGACTGCGGATACCGCTATTCGCCTCGCCCGTGCGCTGGGAACGTCTGAGCAGTTCTGGATGGGACTGCAGGCCGATTATGATCTGGAAGAAGCACGCAAGGCGGCTCAGAGCGAACTGAAGAAGGTTGAAAATATCGCTGCATAGTACATCTTGGTTATGGTTGCCACGCGATACTTCCGATACAAGGCGTACCGCGTGACACGGGGAAATATGGTGGCCGGGGACAGAATCGAACTGCCGACACGGGGATTTTCAATCCCCTGCTCTACCAACTGAGCTACCCGGCCGGAGAAAGGAAGCGCGTATTAAACAGGCCGACCCGGCGGCCGTCAAGCCCGAATAGCGACAATCGAGCCAATCGGCTGATTATCCGGGCGTTTCGTCCACCCGGCTGCCGTATTGCTGCAAGTAATAACGACGATACTCGCCACTGCGGATACGCTCGCACCAGTCGAGATGTTGCAGGTACCAGTCGATGGTCTGCTCCAGCCCTGTGTCAAAAGCCACTTTCGGTTGCCAACCCAGCTCCTGCTGGATTTTGCTGCTGTCGATGGCATAGCGGAAATCATGCCCAGGCCGGTCAGTGACATACTGAATCAGTTCACTGTAGGGTCTGGCACCAGGTTGGCGCCGGTCGAGCTGGTCACACAATAGCTGCACGATTTCGATATTACTGCGCTCGTTATTGCCGCCAATATTATACACCTCACCCGGCGTACCACGCTCCAGCACCTCGGCAATACCACGACAGTGATCCTCAACGTGCAACCAGTCGCGTACATTGCTGCCGTCGCCGTAGACCGGTAACGGCTTGCCTTCCAGCGCGTTCAGAATGACCAGAGGAATCAGTTTTTCCGGGAACTGGTACGGACCGTAATTATTCGAGCAGTTGGTGGTCAACACCGGGAAGTCGTAAGTTTCAAACCAGGCGCGCACCAGGTGATCAGACGATGCCTTGGATGCCGAGTAGGGGCTGTTGGGTCGATACGGATGAGCTTCGGTAAACGCCGGATCATTCGTCTCCAGGCTGCCATACACCTCGTCCGTCGAAACATGCAGGAAACGGCAATCCCGGTCACCACCCCAGGCGGCACGCGCCACATCCAGTAATGTGAACGTCCCTTCGATATTGGTGCGGATGAACTCGGCGGGCCCGAGAATTGAACGGTCAACGTGCGACTCGGCGGCAAAGTGTGCAACGCGGTTAATCTGCTGTTCCTCGAACAAGGCCTGTACCGTCGGCCGGTCGCAAATATCTGCCTGGACAAAATGAAAGCCTGGATCAGCTTCGAGGTCCTCCAGGCTTTCCAGGTTGCCCGCATAGGTCAGTGCATCGAGTATGACAACACGATCCTGTGGATGCTTCTGCATCCAGTGGCGAACAAAGTTTCCACCGATGAAACCCGCCCCACCGGTAATTAACAATCCGGACATTGCTTGAGCTCCTCCAGCATCAGTCTCAAGGCAGATCGCCAATCCTGAACAGGCATAGGCAACAGACGCTGTATTTTTTCTGTCGACAAAACCGAGTATGCCGGTCGCGAAGCCGGGGTCGGGAAATCAGCTGTCGGTATCGGCGTTACCCGTTCTGCACGCAATTCAAATCCCTGTGCTCGCGCCTCTTCCAGTATCGCGCATGCGAAACCATACCAGCTCGTCTCGCCGGAATTCGAAAAGTGGAAAAGACCACTTACATCGCTCTGAATCAATACAAGGATGGCTTGTGCCAGATCACGAGTCCAGGTCGGCGAACCGATCTGGTCATCGATTACACGAAGCTCATCTCTATCGCGCGCCAGACGCAGCATGGTTTTGACAAAATTATTGCCATGGGTGCCATACAGCCAGGACGTACGCAGCACCATATGACCAGGGCTGGCAAGTACAGCCAGCTCACCTTCATGCTTACTGCATCCATAAACACCGAGTGGCTCAACAGCATCAAGCTCACTATAAGGCTGTTGCGACTGGCCGGAGAATACGAAGTCGGTGGATATGTGCAATACACGTGCACCTATCACGTCTGCGCAAATTGTCATGCTACGCACTGCGTCTCGGTTTATCGCGAATGCCTGCTGCATTTCTCGCTCGGCCTCATCCACTGCAGTCCAGGCCGCACAGTTGATAATCCAGTCAGGTGACGATGCTCGAAGTTGTCGGCTCATCTGTTCGGGCTGTGCCAGATTGAGTTGTTCTCGGCCCATAGCAAGCACATCTAACTGCTGCTTGCTCAGAAGCGCCACGACATCATGTCCGAGTTGGCCTGACGCTCCCGTGACCAGTACTCGCACGCGCCCTAACCACCGAACACTGGTAAAATAGCATCCGCGTCAGCGAGGCATGGCCAATTCTGGTCTTTCGATGACAACTCGAACTCGATACCCTGTGGCCAGGTAATATCCAGCGAAAGGTCATCCCACGCAATGCCATACTCATCATCTGGCCTGTAGATATCGGAGCAAAGATACAAAAAATCAACTGACTCACTCAACACACAGAAACCATGTGCAAAACCACCCGGCACAAATAACTGTTGCCGATTACTTTCTGACAACACTGCCTTCGCATACTTCCCGAAAGTTGGCGAACCCTTGCGAATATCAACGACGACATCAAGAACTTCGCCTCGCAAAACCTGCACCAGCTTGGCTTGCGGATGCTGTAACTGATAATGCATCCCGCGCAAAACTCCACGACGGGAGTGGGAGTGATTGAACTGGGCAACCGACAGATCAATGCCTATATTCCTGAAGCGCTCGCTATGAAAATACTCGACAAAAAACCCGCGATCATCACCGTGTACGTCCGGTTTCAGAAGCACGACACCTTCCAGTGAAGTTTCAACAAGCTCCATCAATCATCCTTTGCGTCTTGCGGGACAAACCCTTCCGGTGCCTCACCACCATCACCAAAGAAAAACTTCTCCATCTGTTCTTCCAGAAACTTTCTGGTTTCTGGATCGATGGGTGACAGGCGATTCTCGTTAATCAGCATGGTTTGCCGTCCCATCCACTTCTGCCAGGCTTCTTTTGAAACATTCTCAAACACTCGCTTGCCAAGTTCACCGGGATAGGTCTGGCGATCCAGCCCTTCTGACTCTTTCCCAAGTAGCACACAATTTACCGTTCGGGCCATGCTGGATGCCTCCTTAATCTGAAGTCTGCAGTTTCTGTAACAAGCGCTGGATGGGCGCAGGAAGACCCAGTGCTCCGGGTTGTCCGGTGTTATACCAGACTCCTTCATCACCATCCATCACTGAGAAAGCAGGGGATTTCTGCCGTGCGAAACAGGGTGTGATTTCAAGATGAAAATGACTGAAAGTATGGCGGACAACATCCCATTCCTGCACATCAACATTCAGGCTTCTCTCGTCCAGCCAACCCTGCACGGCGCTGATATCTTCGAATTCAGGGAAGCTCCACAAGCCTCCCCAGATACCACTGGGTGGTCGCTGCTGCAACCAGATAGCCCGCTGTGCATCCTGCAAAAGCAGCATACGCACCTTGTGCACCGGGAGAACCTTGCGGGGGCGAGACGATGGCAAGCTGCGCTGGATGCCCTGCTGACTCGCCATGCAATCCTCTTGCAAAGGGCAACACTCGCAGTCCGGCATGCCGCGTCGACATACGGTTGCACCAAGGTCCATCATCGCCTGGTTGTAGGCAGCGACGTCCTGTGACGGAGTTGCTTGTTCCGCCAACAACCATAATTCGCGCAATACGGCGCTGTTACCCGGCCAGCCGTGAACCGCGTGATAACGGGCCAACACGCGCTTTACATTGCCATCGAGAATAGCATGCCGTTGACCACAGGCCAGAGATAAAACAGCACCGGCCGTTGAACGACCAATACCGGGCAATGCTTCGACCTGCTCGAATTGTTCAGGAAAGGTTCCATTATGAATATCGCAAATCTGCCGAGCTGCCTTGTGCAAGTTGCGCGCACGGGCGTAATACCCCAACCCCGACCAATGATGCAGCACATCATCCAGCGCGGCATCGGTCAGACTTGAAATATCGGGGAATCGCGATATGAACTGCTGATAGTACGGAATAACGGTTTTAACCCGTGTCTGCTGCAACATAATCTCCGACACCCACACACGGTAGGGTGTCGGCTGTTGCTGCCAGGGAAGGTCTTTACGCCCGTGGTGCTCGAACCAGGTCAGTACACGTTCGGCAAAACCTGTGCCGACGCCAGCCATAACTCAGACCTTGTAGTAATCCCGGTACCAGGCGACAAAGTTCGCGATACCCTGCTCGACTGTCATATCCGGCTTGTAATCGACATCGCGAATCAGGTCCTTCACGTCAGCATAGGTAGCTGGCACATCACCGGCCTGTAAAGGCAACATATTCATTTCTGCCTTTTTACCGAGACAACCTTCAAGCACTTCGATGTAGTGCATCAATTCGACCGGATCATTGTTGCCAATGTTATACAGCGCAAATGGCCCGGTACTACTGGCAGAATCCGGCTCATCGCCAGACCAGTCAGGGTTGGGCTGTGCCACGCGATCCAGTGTGCGGATAACACCTTCGACAATATCATCGATATAAGTGAAGTCACGACGATGCTTCCCGTAATTGAATACATCAATGGGCTCACCGGCAAGGATCTTGCGCGTAAACAGGAACAACGCCATGTCCGGACGACCCCATGGGCCGTACACAGTAAAGAAGCGCAAACCGGTGGTGGGCAATCGGTAGAGATGACTGTAAGTATGCGCCATCAACTCGTTGGCTTTCTTGGTAGCGGCGTAGATGCTGACCGGGTGATCGACATTGTCATGTACCGAGAACGGCATCCTGGTATTGGAACCGTAGACCGAACTGCTGGAGGCATACACCAGATGTTCGACATCGTTATATCGGCAACCTTCGAGGATGTTCATGAAGCCGACGATATTAGTATCAATATAGGAATGCGGATTTTCCAGTGAATAACGCACCCCGGCCTGAGCAGCGAGATTTACCACGCGGTTGGGCTTGTGCTTTTTAAACACTTCAGCGATACCATCGCGATCTTCCAGATCGATACGCACGTCGGTAAAACCGGGATTATCCGCTACGCGAGCCAACCGTGCTTCCTTGAGGGTCGGGTCGTAATAGTCGTTCAGGTTATCGATACCGATAACCTCATCACCGCGCTCCAACAAACGTAACGCCAGATTATTACCAATAAATCCGGCCGCGCCGGTGATTAAAACTTTCATGTGATTTTCTCGGGTAATTAAATTAAATATTACAGACGGCCATCGACAGCATCGACCGGCAGCACATGTTTGACGTCATAAAGTACACTTTGGTCTTTACCGAAAGCACGAATACCTGCAGCTCCCATGTCACGAAATTGATCGTGCGCCACGGCCAGTATAACCGCATCATAAGCAGACTTTTCAGGTTGCTCAATCGGCCGGATACCGTACTCTCGCTCTGCCTCGTCTGCATCGACCCAAGGATCGTAGACATCGACCTTAACGTTATAGCTTTGCAGTTCCTCAATAACATCGATGACACGCGTATTGCGCAAATCAGGACAGTTTTCCTTAAACGTCAGGCCCATCACCAGGACACGCGAGTCGCTCACTTTCAGGTGTGAGCGATTCATCAGCTTGAACACTTGCCCCGCGACATAGGCACCCATACTGTCGTTAATACGTCGCCCGGCAAGAATCACTTCGGGGTGATAGCCAATCTCCTGTGCCTTGTGAGTCAGGTAATAAGGGTCTACACCGATACAATGCCCGCCGACCAGACCGGGCCGGAAGGGAAGAAAATTCCATTTGGTACCTGCGGCTTCCAATACCTCGATGGTATCGATGCCAAGCCGACTGAAGATCAGCGCCAGTTCGTTGATCAGTGCGATATTCACGTCGCGCTGAGTGTTTTCGATAACCTTGGCTGCCTCGGCAACACGAATACTACTGGCCTTATGCGTCCCGGCAGTGATGACCTTCCGGTACAGGGCATCAACAAAATCTGCGGCCTCTGGTGTAGACCCGGAAGTCACCTTAAGTATGGTAGTTACCCGGTGCTCCTTGTCCCCCGGGTTAATACGCTCAGGGCTATAACCGACGAAGAAATCCTGATTGAAAACCAGCCCTGAAACTTCTTCCATAATCGGCACACAGACTTCCTCGGTAGCACCGGGGTAAACGGTCGATTCAAATATCGCCACATCACCATTCTTCAGGATCTTGCCTAACGTCCGGCTGGCAGACTCCAGTGGTGACAGGTCGGGGCGCTTGTAGCGGTCAATAGGCGTCGGAACAGTAATAATAAAGACATTACAGCGGCCCAGCTCATCGAGCTGATCGGTGTATGTAAGTTGCTTTGCCTCAGCGAGTTCATCGCCGTCCACTTCCAGAGTTCTATCCTTGCCGGATTTCAACTCATTGATGCGAGGAGTATTTATATCGAAACCGACAGTCGGCATCAGCTTCCCGAATTCTACTGCCAGCGGCAGCCCCACATACCCCAAGCCAATAATGCCGATTTTTGCTTCTTCTACGGTCAGCATGCCTCACCTCAACGATTTTGACGGCGTATTGTGCGGGAGAAAAGCAGGAAGCGCCAGCCGCTCCAGATTTTGCATCGTCTCCAGCGTCTCGCTGCGTAGCTTTCGCTTAAGCAGCCAAGGGCCGATTATCGGAGGAATCCAGAATTTCGGCCTGACTTCGGCGCGTATCAACACCCGGGTGCCAGCAGACTCCTGCCACAAATTGACCCGCGCATATCCGTGGTGGAAATCACTCTTGGCAGGAATAACTACAGCGGTAATAGAACCATCCTGAGATTCAACGACGTTCTGTACCTGCCGTATCCACTTGCAGTAAAACAGTATACAAGCCTTCGTCACAGTTCTGACCTGGTAACTGCCGTCTCTGAGCTTGCGCTGAATCACGCTGGTCTGGATAGCCGAATTAACAAGAGAAAGATTCGCATAATCTGTCAGCAGGCGGCGTACTGCCGGCTCTGGTGCGAGAATCAATGTATCAACTTCAATAAAATAGCTTCCGCTCTGATGGGTCACCAGCGCGGTATAGACTTGACCGGCAGCTGCACCAAACGCCCATAGCGCCAAGCACACACCAATCCACGCCCGACTAGCGGAGGAAGCCTTTGAGTTTATCACCAAGCTGTTTCTCCAGTTCCTGGCCGAATTTCTTTTTCACCTTATTTTCTATCTCTTTTTTCACTACATCCTTAACCGCCGAATCCAGTTTTGGCTTTATAACCGGCCTGGAAAACGTGCCGCTTATCTGAACCGGTATCGCAATACCGCGAAGATCCTTCAATTCCTTGCCGCTTTGCCCTTCCAGACTCCCAATCAGTTTGGTAGTCACAATATAATCAATAGTCTCCGCTGGCAGACTGACTTTACCCTTGCCATCTACCCGTAAAAGCGGGCTTTTAGCTTGTAAATCCTTATTGTGGATAACACCGTTAACGACAGTCGCTGATCCGCTTAGTTCGGAAAAATCGGTCTGTTCCGGTTCGCCAGTTTGTGGAAGCATCTTGCCCTTGAGCAGAGCCTGCCCCTTACGAATAACTCTAACCAGATTAACACCTTTCACAGCACCGTCAGTAAATGCAAACGCCAACTTGCCGTTCAGTGTTCGCTTGAACTCATCCGGTGTCTGGCCTTTCGCCGTCAGTTGCGCGCTGATCTCTGTCTGCCCTTGCAACTTGTCCTGATCAAACAGATCTTTCAACAAAGGACCAATCTGTATACCGGAAAGCGATTCATTCATTGATATGATCGGAGTCTTGCCACGAACATCCAGTTTGATGTCGCCTTTATAGTTTCCCTCGTACATTGAGGCGGTAGCCGGGTATACCCGCGCAACTCCATCCTTCGCCTTGACTTGCATGGTGACATCCCGACTACGTAACTGCGTTGCCTTTAGCTCACCAATAGACAGCTTTCCTGCAACATCAAGCGATCGCAGCATACCAACCGGGATCAAACTCGCTCCGGCCACAGTGGCTGTAGCCGGGGTTGCGGGTGTGCCTGGCGCTGTCTCCTGCTGTTGAGGCAGATATCGATCTACATCAATCTTGTCCAGGCGAACATCAAAGCGAATTGCGGGGTGCGAGAAATTTGTGACAGAAAAACTACCTTCGACTGTGGAATCATCCAGACGAATCTGAAATGCAGATAACTCCGCACTTTTCATCGTAGCAGCCAACTTCAACTCAGCATCGGCACGACCCAGCACCAGCGGATCGGATGTTTCCGGTATCGACTGGCCCAACGCCTTCATTACATCGCGCGGCACAAACTCTTTGACCTTCAGTACACCATCAAATCTGGCATCGCCCATAATCTGCGTGCCGGCCAGCTTCCCCTCCAGCGTCAGGCCCGCCAGCTCGAAGCGTAAATCTGACAGTTGCAACGTCTGTGCTTCGGGGTCAAGTGCAAGATCAAACTCAAGCTCGGGTGCCAGGCCATTCCCGGGCAGACCGGTACCGGATACTTTCATCGACAGCGATACCGGCACGCTGTCGCCAGAGCCAATTGCACCGGTGGTCAAATTAAAATCATCAATCTGCAGACGACTGTCATTCTGTCGATCATCCACAATGATACGGGCATCGCTGATCTCAATACCGCCAATCGCCAATCCAGCCAGTAACGGCGCATCCTCCGCTATCTCAGGCTTCTCGTTTGCAGATGGTACCCTGGCCACTTTGTCGCCAGATAAATCCTGCCAGTTAGTCTTCCCCGACTTGTCCGTTTCCAGAGAAATCTGCAAGCCTTTCAATTTCACGGCATCCATTACCAACTGCCTGGACAGCAGCGGTAGAAGCTTGACCCGAATCTGTACTTCCGATACCTGTGCGAACGGCTGTGCGGAAAATCCCTTGGCATTCGATAGCGCACTCTGCCCGATTTCGATCCCCAGCCAGGGGAATACCGACAATTTCAGATCACCGTCCATGGTCAGAGTGCGACCGGTATTTGACTCCACTGCCGCACTGATCTCCGGCTTGTAGTCATTCGGATCAATAATCATCGGCAACACAACAATTGCAACAATCATCAGCACCAGCACGGCACCGACGCCCATGCCCGCCCAGCGAATCAACTTACTCATAAACAGCCTCTGCATATGGAGCGGGTGATGGGAATCGAACCCACGTTTGAAGCTTGGGAAGCTCCAGTTCTACCATTGAACTACACCCGCAATATTCAACAATCCCAAAAGTCTACAGAACTTACCGCGCCAATGTCACCACCCGATCTAAAGGGGTAATGATTTATCAGGCAGATACCCCTGCTTCCCAGCCAAACAGAATTTTACACATCGGGAGCAGCATACAATAGATTCAGGCACGTCGCAGATTTTGCCGACACGTCAATATATCTATCCGGCCGCTTTCGCGTTTCTGCCGATGAAGCTGCGCAATGGTTCGATTCTTTTTTCGAAGACGAACGCTATATCACTGAAGAAGCCTCAAGCCGCGTCCGCCTGCGCCCGTCACTGCTACTGGAGGAAGGCGAGAAAGCACGCATCAAATT